>ERZ1023200.45-NODE-45-length-28635-cov-21.570854_pt1 | contig 28635 bp, 18 predicted proteins | sample MGYA00380443_ERZ1023200 | MGnify/ENA primary metagenome ERZ1023200 (study PRJEB33173, sample SAMEA4830292) | metagenome | study: EMG produced TPA metagenomics assembly of the PRJEB25223 data set... | reverse complement strand
TTGCAGCATTGACACCAACATTAAGACATTTAGGTAAACTTGAAGCAGAGTTGAAGGGGTAAGTGTGATAAGCTGATTTTTTGTTTAGATGCGTTTGTTGAAACATTTTTTAAAATAATATAAATCTTAGTTTATAAACATTTTCTGTTAATTTGTTATATCCTTTTAACTAGGAAAATATACATTTCGTAATAATAATAATCGTTATCATTGAAAAAGTGTTAATAAGGTGTATAATGAAAATGTGAACAATTAATGAACTTCTTATTTTAAAGAAGGTGAATACTATAGATACGCATACTAAAGAACAACAATTCTCGAATCTAGTAAGATCTTATCGTAAAGAATACGTGGGTAAAGGACCCAATAGTATTCGAGTGTCGTTTAAAGATAATTGGGCGATTGCACATATGACAGGTGTTTTGAGTAAAGTTGAGAGTTTTTACCTAAACGACAAACGCAATGAATCGATGCTCCATTATACACGCACAGAGAAGATTAAACAGATGTATAAAGAAATAGATGTAAATGAGATGGAAAGTCTTGTAGGCGCTAAGTTCGTAAAATTATTTACAGATATTGATTTGAATGATGATGAAGTCATTTCAATATTTGTTTTCGATAAGTCAATAGAATAAGTGTTGCTGGTGTAAGGTACACGGTGCTGTTTGCTAACTTCGCTTTGAATTTAACAATAATTCAAGGGGGTGGTATGTCAAACGGTGCCGTTTTTTTGTCATATTTTTAAAACAAGCAACATGCAACACGTACTTTAAGGAAGTCAAAATTTATCATTTAGGAGAGATGGATATGAAAATCGTAGCGTTATTTCCAGAAGCAGTAGAAGGTCAAGAAAATCAATTACTTAATACTAAAAAAGCATTAGGATTAAAAACATTTTTAGAGGAAAGAGGACATGAGTTCATTATATTAGCAGATAATGGTGAAGACTTAGATAAACATTTACCAGATATGGATGTGATTATTAGTGCGCCATTTTATCCTGCATATATGACTCGTGAACGTATTGAAAAAGCACCGAACTTGAAATTAGCAATTACAGCAGGTGTAGGATCTGACCATGTAGATTTAGCGGCAGCAAGTGAACACAATATTGGTGTCGTTGAAGTTACAGGAAGTAATACAGTTAGTGTGGCAGAACATGCGGTTATGGATTTATTAATACTTCTTAGAAACTATGAAGAAGGTCATCGTCAATCAGTAGAAGGTGAATGGAACTTGTCTCAAGTAGGTAATCATGCGCATGAATTACAACACAAAACAATTGGTATTTTTGGATTTGGTCGAATTGGACAACTTGTTGCTGAAAGATTAGCGCCATTTAATGTAACATTACAACACTATGATCCAATCAATCAACAAGACCATAAATTGTCTAAATTTGTAAGCTTTGATGAACTTGTTTCAACAAGTGATGCGATTACAATTCATGCACCATTAACACCAGAAACTGATAACTTATTTGATAAAGATGTTTTAAGTCGTATGAAAAAACACAGTTATTTAGTGAATACTGCACGTGGTAAAATTGTAAATCGCGATGCGTTAGTTGAAGCGTTAGCATCCGAGCATTTACAAGGATATGCTGGTGATGTTTGGTATCCACAACCTGCACCTGCTGATCATCCATGGAGAACAATGCCTAGAAATGCTATGACGGTTCACTATTCAGGTATGACTTTAGAAGCACAAAAACGTATTGAAGATGGAGTTAAAGATATTTTAGAGCGTTTCTTCAATCATGAACCTTTCCAAGATAAAGATATTATTGTTGCAAGTGGTCGTATTGCTAGTAAAAGTTATACAGCTAAATAGAATAAGGATGCTGGGCTAGCGATTAACGCTTTCAATTTTATATAAATGAATCATATAAGCACTACTGCTGTTGTAAAGATGGCAGTAGTTTTTTTATGATTACATCTAAGTATAGTCACGGCTATGTTAGGACAATGATTTAACATTTATGCACATATGTGTTCACTTACGCAATTATTGATAAATTTCATTCATTTGGAATAATATATAGTCATATAGTGCTAATTTTTTTGAGACATTATATGCAAGATGCATTGTAAAGTCGATGCATTTGTTTGTTAAATAACTTTGTATAACTAAAAATTCTTTGTTTCAACGTACAATCTAATAATAGATTTTATATAAATGGTAGTGTGTATATATGTGGATAGGGGTGTAGTTATTAATGAAACGCTTAAGTACGACTTTGAAAGTACGATTGATTAGCAATTTTTTACAGCTAATTATTACGACAGCATTTATACCGTTTATAGCACTATATTTAACAGATATGTTAAGTCAATCAATTGTCGGTATATATCTTGTTGGTTTAGTGGTTCTAAAATTTCCATTGTCCATTATATCTGGTTACCTTATTGAGATTTTTCCGAAAAAGTTGCTAGTACTTATTTATCAAGCGACGATGGTGATAATGCTTGTGTTCATGGGCGTATTTGGGTCACATCAATTGTGGCAAATTATTGGTTTTTGTGTTGCATATGCCATATTTACAATCGTTTGGGGATTACAATTTCCAGTTATGGATGCAATTACCGAAGACGTGGAACATTATATTTACAAGATTAGCTATTGGATGACGAACTTATCGGTAGCTATTGGGGCATTGTTAGGTGGCTTGATGTATGGCTACAGTATGTTACTACTTTTCTTAATAGCAGCTTGTATATTTTTAATTGTACTCTTTATTTTATATATTTGGTTACCTCAAGACCGAAATCAAGTAAAGCAAAGTGATGACAAGAGGCATGCAAGTCGTTATCAAAAATTACAAATAATGAATATAGTTCGCAGTTATAAATTAGTTTTGAAAGATCGCAATTACATGTTATTGATTTCGGGGTTCAGTATCATCATGATGGGTGAATTTTCAATCTCCTCATATATTGCTATTAGACTAAAGGATCAGTTTGAAACAATAAGTATAGGTTCATATGATATTACAGGTGCTAAGATGTTAGCAATCTTGCTAATGATTAATACGGTCGTCGTCATTTTACTCACGTATTCAATCTCGAAAGTTGTATTGAAAATAGATTTTAAAAAAGCTTTAATCACTGGTTTGCTGATTTATATTGTTGGCTATAGTGGTCTAACCTATCTTAATCAGTTTGGCTTATTAGTTGTTTTTATGATAATTGCGACTGTAGGTGAAATTATTTATTCGCCTATAGTTTCAGAACAACGCTTTAAAATTATTCCTAAAGCTAAAAGAGGAACATATAGTGCAGTTAATGCATTAGGTATTCATTTTTCAGAAACACTAGCTAGGTTAGGGATTGTGTTGGGTGCTTTCTTAACGTCATTACAAATGGGACTGTATATGTTTATCGTTTTAACAATTGGTGCTAGCATGCTTGTTGCTGGTGTATTCGGGGGACAAAAACAAGTGAATACAAATTGAATTTATTTAGATATTTATTTTATGCATCTTTTTATATTGAAAACCTATTAATTTGGTCGTAATTAAAATAGAGATAAATTTATTAAGAATTTGTTAAAATTTAAGGATAACAATTGTTTTATGCGAGTTGTTTGTTTAATATAAACTTGCTTCATGGATATTTTGTAACAACAATATTGAATTTGCAATGAGATGTGAACAACAGAAAGTGATTAACGAGTTGTAGTGTGCTATTTATCGGAGATGTATGTAATTTCCATTGAAAATTATACCAATTGTAACGATGATACAAGATGTATTTTAGGGTAGAATATATCGCTCATATGTTGCGAATGGTGTTTTATATTAATCATTACATAACGAGTTAATTAACATTTCGTCGGTTATCATATCATCATGCAATTTCAGTAAGTAATGAGTATTATGATATGAAAGAAGGACTTTTTATGATTATGGGTAATTTGAGATTTCAGCAGGAATATTTTCGTATATACAAAAATAATACAGAATCAACGACACACCGTAATGCGTATTGGGTTAAACTCGCTAAAAATGTTGAAGCTACTAAAATGATGTATGCATTATCGACAATTGTGCAACAACATGCATCTATAAGACATTTTTTTGATGTTACTACCGATGACAATTTAACAATGATACTTCATGAATTTCTGCCTTTTATTGAGATAAAACAAGTTCCATCTTCTTCCGTAAACTATGATTTAGAAGCTTTTTTTAAGCAAGAATTAAGTACTTACCATTTTAATGATTCGCCTTTATTCAAATTTAAATTGTTTCAATTCGCTGATGCTGCATATATACTATTAGATTTTCATGTGTCCATTTTCGATGATAGTCAAATTGATATTTTTCTTGATGATTTATGCAATGCATATCGTGGCAATACTGTTATTAACAATACTCGACAGCATGCACATTTAGATAGAAATGATGATAAAGACAATCAAGATGCATCGCATATAGCATTAGACTCAAACTATTTTCGGTTAGAGAATAACTCTGACATCCATATTGATAGCTATTTACCAATTAAGCATCCATTTGAGCAAGCTTTATATCAAACGTATTTGATTGATGATATGACATCAATAGATATAGCATCGTTGGCTGTTAGTGTGTATTTAGCTAATCATATAATGAGTCAACAACATGATGTCACATTAGGTATACATGTACCATCACATTTACCAAATGATTTACACGGAAATATTGTGCCGTTAACGTTAACAATCGATGCAAAAGATGTATGTCAACGTTTTACAACAGATTTTAATAAAAGTGTGTTGCAAAATATGTCGCAATTACAGTGCGCGAAGTCTTCGCTTTCATTAGAGACTATTTTTCATTGTTATCATCAAATGATGCCTTGTTGTAATGATGTTATTGAGGATGTACATCAAATACATGATGCACATACATCTTTAGCGGATATTGAAATTTTTCCACATCAACACGGGTTCAAAATTATATATAACAGTGCAGCATATGATTTGCTCTCAATCGAGACGCTGAGTGACTTAGTTCGAAATATTTATTTGCAAATTACTGAAGAAAATGGAAATAAACGAACAACTGTAGATGAACTTAATTTGATGACAGAACGTGATATTCAATTATATGACGATATCAATTTAAGTTTGCCTGAGATAGATGATGCGCAAACAGTTGTTACCTTATTTGAGCAACAAGTTGAAGCAACGCCGAATCATGTCGCTGTGCAATTTGACGGAGTGTTTATAACATATCAAACATTGAATGCACGCGCGAATGATTTAGCACACCGTTTGAGAAACCAGTATGGTGTTGAACCTAATGATCGTGTCGCTGTCATAGCTGAAAAAAGTATTGAGATGATAATAGCGATGATAGGTGTGTTGAAAGCTGGTGGGGCTTACGTGCCAATTGATCCGAACTATCCAAGTGATCGTCAGGAGTACATTTTAAAAGATGCAACGCCTAAAGTTGTAATAACCTACCAAGCTTTATATGAAAATGGTAAACAAAATATTAATCACATTGATTTGAATAAGATAGCGTGGAAAAATATTGATAATCTTTCTAAATGTAACACGTTAGAAGATCATGCTTATGTTATTTACACGTCGGGGACAACTGGTAACCCTAAAGGGACACTGATTCCGCACCGAGGTATTGTTCGCTTGGTCCATCAAATTCATTATGTACCATTAAATGAAGAGACGACGATTTTGTTATCAGGAACTATAGCCTTTGATGCTGCAACATTTGAAATATATGGTGCATTGCTCAATGGTGGAAAGCTGATTGTTGCTAAAAAAGAACAATTATTAAATCCAATAGCGTTAGAACAATTAATCAATGAAAATGACGTTAATACTATGTGGTTAACCTCCTCATTATTTAATCAGATTGCTAGTGAACGAATAGAAGTATTGGCACCGTTAAAGTATTTATTAATTGGTGGAGAAGTATTGAATGCTAAGTGGGTGGATTTGCTTAATCAAAAACCGAAGCATCCTCAAATTATTAATGGTTATGGACCAACTGAAAATACAACATTTACAACGACGTATAATATACCTAACAAAGTTCCAAATCGTATTCCTATTGGTAAACCAATTCTTGGTACTCATGTTTATATCATGCAAGGCGAGCGTCGATGTGGTGTTGGTATTCCTGGAGAATTATGTACAAGTGGCTTTGGGTTAGCTGCAGGTTATTTAAATCAGCCAGAATTAACAGCAGATAAATTTATCAAAGATTCAAATATAAATCAGCTGATGTATAGAAGTGGTGATATCGTTCGTCTGTTACCCGATGGCAACATAGATTATTTATATCGAAAGGACAAACAAGTTAAGATTCGAGGGTTTAGGATTGAGTTGTCAGAGATTGAGCATGCGCTCGAGCGTATACAAGGTATTAATAAAGCTGTTGTTATTGTTCAAAATCATGATCAAGATCAGTATATCGTTGCTTATTATGAAGCGATGCATACATTATCACATAATAAGATTAAATCACAATTACGTATGACCTTACCGGAGTACATGATACCAGTTAATTTCATGCATATTGAGCAAATTCCTATTACTATTAATGGGAAATTAGATAAGAAGGCATTGCCCATCATGGACTATGTCGATACGGATGCCTATGTAGCACCGAGTACAGATACCGAACACTTGCTATGCCAAATTTTTGCAGATATTTTACATGTGAATCAAGTAGGTATTCATGATAATTTCTTTGAATTAGGTGGCCATTCATTAAAAGCAACGTTAGTGGTGAATCGGATAGAGGCATCTACTGGGAAACGATTATAAATTGGTGATTTATTACAAAAGCCAACTGTATTTGAACTAGCTCAAGCAATTGCTAAGGTTCAAGAACAAAACTATGAAGTGATTCCAGAAGCTATAGTTAAAGATGATTATGTGCTGAGCTCTGCACAAAAGCGTATGTATTTATTATGGAAATCAAACCATAAAGATACGGTGTATAACATACCTTTTTTATGGCGGTTATCATCAGAACTTAATGTAGCTCAATTGCGACAAGCAGTTCAGCATTTGATAGCGCGACATGAGATTCTACGAACACAATATATTGTTGTAGATGATGAGGTTCTACAACGTATTGTGGCAGATGTTGTAGCTGACTTTGAAGAAGTTAACACGCATTTTACGGATGAACAAGAAATCATGCGCCAATTTGTGGCACCTTTTAATTTGGAAAAGCCAAGTCAAATTAGAGTGAGATACATTAGAAGTCCCTTACATGCATACCTGTTTATAGATACACATCATATCATTAATGACGGTATGAGTAATATACAATTAATGAATGATCTTAACGCACTTTATCAACATAAATTATTGTTACCACTTAAATTGCAATATAAAGACTATAGTGAGTGGATGTCGCATCGTGATATGACGAAACATAGACAATATTGGTTATCTCAATTCAAAGATGAAGTACCTATTTTAAGCTTACCGACAGACTATGTTAGACCAAATATTAAAACGACAAATGGAGCAATGATGACATTTACAATGAATCAACAAATGAGACAGCTACTTCAAAAGTATGTAGAAAAGCATCAAATTACTGATTTTATGTTCTTTATGAGTGTGGTTATGACGTTGTTAAGCAGATATGCTCGAAAAGATGATGTTGTTGTCGGTAGTGTGATGAGTGCACGTATGCATAAAGGCACGGAGCAAATGCTAGGCATGTTTGCTAATACGTTGGTATATAGAGGGCAACCGTCACCTGATAAAATGTGGACACAGTTTTTACAAGAGGTTAAGGAAATGAGTTTGGAGGCATACGAGCATCAAGAATACCCATTCGAATGTTTAGTAAATGACTTAGATCAATCACATGATGCCTCACGGAATCCATTATTTGATGTCATGTTAGTACTACAAAACAATGAAACGAATCATGCTCATTTTGGGCATAGTAAATTAACACACATTCAACCCAAATCAGTGACGGCGAAATTTGATTTATCTTTCATCATTGAAGAAGATCGCGATGACTATACAATCAATATCGAGTATAATACCGATTTATATCACTCAGAAACAGTTCGTCACATGGGTAATCAATGTATGATTATGATTGATTATATTTTGAAGCATCAAGATACACTACAAATTTGTGATATACCAAACGGCACGGAGGAACTTCTAAATTGGGTCAATACGCATGTTAACGATCGAATGCTTAATGTCCCGGGAAATAAATCTATCATAAGTTACTTTAATGAAGCTGTCTCACGACAAGGTAATCATGTTGCGCTAGTCATGAATGATTTGACAATGACGTATGAAACATTACGCAACTATGTGGATGCCATTGCGCACATGCTCCTATCAAATGGTGTGGGCAATGGTCAACGGGTTGCCTTGTTTACAGAACGTAGTTTTGAAATGATTGCGGCGATGTTGGCGACAGTTAAAGTAGGTGCATCTTATATACCTATCGATATTGATTTTCCGAATAAACGACAAGGTGCAATTTTGGAGGATGCTAAAGTAACTGCAGTCATGTCTTACGGCGTTGAAATTGAAACGACATTACCAGTCATTCAATTGGAAAATGCTAAAGGCTTTGTTGAATCAAAGGAAAATGAACAATATGATGATTTACATGGCAATCAACTTGAAAACACAGCGATGTTAGATAATGAGATGTATGCTATTTACACATCTGGTACGACCGGGATGCCTAAAGGGGTTGCCATACGACAACGAAATTTGTTGAATTTAGTGCATGCATGGTCAACTGAATTGCAATTAGGCGACAATGAAGTATTTTTGCAACATGCAAATATTGTTTTTGATGCATCAGTTATGGAGATTTATTGTTGTTTGTTAAATGGTCATACGCTTGTGATTCCAGATAGAGAGGAACGTGTTAATCCAGCACAGTTACAACAACTCATTAATAAGCATCGTGTGACGGTTGCGTCGATTCCGTTACAGATGTGTAGTGTTATGGAAGACTTTTATATTGAAAAATTGATTACAGGCGGGGCAACTAGTACGGCATCCTTTGTTAAATATATGGAGAAGCATTGTGGCACGTATTTCAATGCCTATGGACCATCTGAGTCAACAGTCATCACATCGTATTGGTCACATCATTGTGGTGATTTGATACCTGAGACGATTCCAATTGGCAAATCCTTATCTAACATCCAAGTGTATATTATGTCAGATGGTTTGTTATGCGGTATTGGTATGCCAGGCGAGTTGTGTATTGCAGGTGATAGTTTAGCGATAGGATATATTAACCGTCCAGAATTAATGGCTGATAAATGGCAAAATAATCCATTTGGTAAAGGAAAGTTGTATCATAGTGGTGATTTAGCACGTTATACATCTGATGGTCAAATTGAATTTTTAGGAAGAATAGATAAACAAGTGAAAGTTAACGGGTACCGTATTGAACTTGATGAAATTGAAAATGCAATATTAGCTATTCGTGGTATATCTGATTGTGTTGTAACAGTAAGTCACTTTGATACGCATGATATATTGAATGCTTATTATGTCGGAGAGCAACAAATGGAGCAGGATTTGAAGCAATATTTAAATGATCATCTGCCTAAGTATATGATTCCTAAGACTATAACGCATATCGATTGTATGCCATTAACCACGAATGACAAGGTGGATACTACGCGTTTGCCAAATCCATCACCTATACAACAGTCTAATAAAGTGTATAGCGAACCCTCTAATGAAATTGAGCAGACATTTGTTGATGTATTCAGAGAGGTATTGAAACAAAATGATGTCGGTGTTGACGATGATTTCTTTGAACTTGGTGGTAACTCATTAGAGGCGATGTTAGTTGTCTCGCATTTAAAACGATTTGGCCATCATATTTCAATGCAGACATTATACCAATATAAAACCGTACGACAGATTGTTAATTATATGCACCAAAATCAACAATCATTAGTTGCATTACCGGATAATCTTTCGGAATTACAAAAGATTGTTATGTCTCGTTATAATTTGGGTGTTTTAGAGGATAGTCTAAGTCATCGACCTTTAGGAAATACACTATTGACTGGCGCTACAGGGTTTTTAGGTGCTTATCTGATTGAAGCACTACAAGGATACAGTCATCGCATTTATTGTTTCATACGTGCTGATAATGAGGAAATAGCATGGTATAAGTTGATGACGAATTTAAATGATTATTTTTCAGAAGAGACGGTTGAAATGATGTTATCAAACATTGAAGTCATTGTTGGTGATTTTGAGTGTATGGATGATGTTGTTTTACCAGAAAACATGGATACGATTATTCATGCAGGTGCTCGTACAAATCACTTTGGTGATGATGATGAATTTGAAAAAGTAAATGTTCAAGGTACTGTTGATGTCATACGTTTGGCACAACAACATCATGCAAGGTTAATATATGTGTCTACGATAAGTGTGGGAACTTATTTTGATATAGACACAGAAGATGTGACATTTTCAGAAGCGGATGTCTATAAAGGACAACTACTAACATCACCATATACACGGAGTAAATTTTATAGTGAATTAAAAGTATTAGAAGCTGTAAATAATGGCTTAGATGGTCGGATTGTACGTGTTGGTAATTTGACGAGTCCTTACAATGGAAGATGGCATATGAGAAATATAAAGACTAACCGTTTTTCAATGGTAATGAATGATTTGTTACAACTGAATTGTATCGGGGTTAGCCTCGCTAAAATGCCTGTAGATTTTTCTTTTGTGGATACGACTGCAAGACAAATTGTCGCATTAGCACAGGTCAACACACCACAAATCATTTACCATGTGCTATCACCTAATAAAATGCCGGTGAAATCTTTGTTAGAATGCGTTAAGCGCAAAGAAATTGAACTCGTCAGCGATGAATCATTTAATGAAATTTTACAGAAACAAGACATGTACGAAACGATTGGATTAACTAGTGTTGACCGTGAACAACAACTAGCAATGATAGATACAACATTAACATTAAAAATAATGAATCACATCAGTGAAAAATGGCCAACGATAACTAACAATTGGCTGTATCATTGGGCACAATATATCAAAACAATATTCAATAAGTAAGTAGGGAAAGTTATGACAGTATTTGTAATGCAATTACAGAGTAACTTGAAAAGTATTGAAGAATTAATATCACAAAGTCGTTGGTCATATAAAAAACCGCGTACAGTCAACTATAGATACAATCAAGATAAACTCATGCACAGATTGGGAGATATTTTAGTGCAATATGGAATTCAACATGACACAGGTTTATTACCACATGAATGGCATTATCACATTTCGCCACGAGGTAAGGCAGATATTGTTCAACACAATCGTGATGGACAGCCCATCTATGTGAGCTTATCATATAGTTATCCTTATATCGTGTGTGTTGTCGATAAAGAACCAGTTGGTATTGATATCGAAAAGATATCACAACGTTTAGACTGGCGTACGTTAGTGACGTGTTTCTCTACAAACGAAGCACATCAAATATGTAGTTTAAATGATTTTTATCAAATATGGACACAAAAAGAAAGTTTTACAAAATTGATTGGTGAAGGTTTAATCAAAGGATTGGACATTTATGATATGACACAATCACACTTTTATCAATCACGTGAAGTGAAGTTCAAACAATTTATTTTTGATCAGTTTATGGTACAGGTATGTTTCTTAGGACAGGCACCCTGGGGTTATAAAAAAGTGTCTGTATTTCAGTTATTGAGTAGTTAATATGACGTCTGACAGTATCATTGCGCAGTGATTTTAAACTATACTGCCTAAATGTTTACTGTTAGATGTTTTTTTATTGGAAAAATGAAAGGTGAATACACGATGGCATCATTCAAAATCATGACGAGATTAAAGTAAGTGATAAGGTAAAAATATACTGAGCAATATTGAAATTACCGAAAATAATAGTTTGTTACGACGCATTTGAGACTTTAATGCTCACGTAAGTTGGCTGGAATCATATCATGTCAGTTAATAAAATAACGTGAGCATCAATCATCATACTCAAACGATGATTTAAAACTCACGTTAATGTTAGTCAGTGTATTAATTTAATTTATAGCGATAGACAAAATGTTGTCGCACTAATTCAATTGTCATCATCCAGACGATATGGCCAAAGAATTCTGACAGATGCTCTTGGAATGGTTGATCCCACACAGCAGGTACAGTATGCATGATTGGCATAATGATAAGGTGGAATAATACCCAAATAGCAATACCAAAAACAGCACCTTGTCCCATTGCTAAGTAAGCGTATTTTTTAACTAATATGCAGTAAATAATTGCAATGACGATAGAAAAACTAAAGTGGACAATAAAGCTTACCCAAGGCAATTCCATATTTGAAAATGTATATGTTTGATGCGTAAACTCACTACTAAATCCTAATTGTTGCAATAACTCTTGAGGTGGGTTCGTTGCATTACGTTCTGGTGTGCGAGGTGGAAACATGACCTCCCAACCTAATTTTACAATTCCAGATAACAAGCCACCGATAATTCCAGCATAAATGAATATACCCATTTGTCGTTTCGTCAACTTAAGGACTCCTCTCTATTTACTATCCTCATTATAGTATTTTGTGAAAATAATCACAATAAAAAGCTTTGCAAAACTTAAAATATTTTGATAAACAAATTTGTAAAAGGTTATTAGTTTTTTACATCTCATATTGTATCGTACTGTATTCAAAATTGTTAACGAGATGAACGGTAAATAAATGTTTTAGCGCAATGGATAATCGAACTGGAATCATCGCGTGTCAAAACTTGTTAGGCCTTAATTTCATAGTTATGAATTAAGGATTGTTGTGCCAACAAAATCATTATTGTAAATAGATTCAATGATATTTGGCTTGTTTCCTGATGCAATGATAACTTTAGGACAGCCATTTTCAATCGCATTTTTGGCATCTAGCACTTTGGGAATCATACCTCCATAAATATCACCATGTTCAATATATTGATGAATATCGACTAATGGCAATTGAGGTATAACCACATCATTGATGAGTACACCTGCAATATTACTTAATACATAAATAGGCGCTTTTAATGATGATGCAATAAAATAGGCAAGCGTGTCAGCATTAATATTGTAAAATTCTCCATCATGGTTATTGAAACCAATCGAATTGATGATAGGTACAAATTTAGTACATATATACTGTAAAGCATCCTTATTTAAAGCGGTCGGGACACCGACATATCCATATTGTTGATCAAAACGTTTAATTTCAAATAATTGAGCATCCAAACCACATAAGCCTATCGCAGAACATTGGTGCTGGTTAAATTGAGCTACTAATGCAGTGTTAACGTCTGCAATGAGCGTGTGTTTAGTAATGGTCATGGTTGCTTTATCAGTCACTCTTAGGCCATTAACAAAGTGTGGCTCGATTTGCTGGTTTGATAATGCATCATTAATAAATGGGCCACCGCCATGAACGATAATAGGGTAGATGTTGTTTAATCGTAAATGCTTAATATTGTTAATAATTGATGGATGCATGTCACTAAGTGTACTGCCACCAATTTTAATGACAATAAATTTCATCTAACCAACACCACCTTATGTTCGATATGATGCGTTGATACGCACATAATCATAGGATAAATCACAACCGTATGCAGTCGCTGCAGCGTTACCTAAACCAAGCTGAACGTCAATTGTGACATTCTCATGAGTTAATGTATTCGACATAGCTTGCTCATCAAATAGTACAGCCATACCTTTATCAACGACAGGTATTTGGTTCAGTTGAACATATGTGCATTTAGGATCAATTTCACATCCGCTATAGCCAATAGCTGTAATGATTCGACCAAAATTGGCATCTTCGCCAAAAATAGCTGATTTTACTAGATTTGAACTTACGATAGTTTTACCGATTTTTCTTGCGTCTGATATTGACTTAGCGCCTGAAACATTGACACTGATTAACTTTGTTGCGCCTTCGCCATCTCTGGCTATAGCTTTAGCTAAAAATGTACAGACAAAATTGAATGCATCAACAAATGTTTCCCATTGTGGATGGTCTTGACTAAGTATTTGGTGTTCAACTTGGTGATTTGCCATGACTAATACCATGTCATTTGTACTTGTATCGCCATCAACAGTAATCATATTAAATGTATGGTCAGTCGAAGATTTTAATAATTGATGAAGTGTATTCGATTCAATCGATGCATCGGTTGTTATAAAAGCAAGCATGGTAGCCATATTTGGATGAATCATACCTGAACCTTTGGCGCTACCACCAATTGTAACGGTTTTACCATCGATTTTTAGTGATACAGCGATATGTTTTGTACAGGTATCAGTTGTTAAAATTGCCTCGTTAAACGCACCTGGCGTTGCAAAATTAGTATCCTTAATATGTTCGGTCCCAGTCTTAATTTTATCCATAGGCAAATATTCACCAATAACCCCAGTTGAAGCAACAGCAACATGCTCAGATGGTATTTGAAGTTGTTGAGCAACCCATGTTTGTGTTTGTTGGGCATCATCGATACCTTGTTGACCGGTACAAGAATTTGCATTAGCTGAATTAACAACAAGTGCTTGTAATTTTCCTTTAGACTTTTGTAAAGTGTCTTCAGTGACAATAAGCGGTGCAGCTTTAAACTGATTTAAAGTATATACGGTAGCTGCACTTGCCAAAGACGATGAGTAAATCCACCCAAAGTCTTTTTTGTTAGCGCGTAAACCGATGTGCATACCACCAGCCGTGAAGCCTTGAGGTGTACTGATATCGCCATGTTTAATAATTGAAAAGTTATATTGTTGTGATGTCGTTTCTTGATGTTTCATTCTAACACCCCTTATGGATAAACTGGTGATTGATTTAGGCCAGTCGTAACTTCAAAATCATATAATATATTTAAATTTTGAATGGCTTGACCACTTGCCCCTTTGACAAGGTTATCAATCACTGATACTAAAATTGCTGTTTGCGTTGTTTCATCTACATAGATACCGATATCGCAGTAGTTACTACCGAGTACTTCTTTTGTGGTTGGAAAAGTCCCAATATCTCTAATTCTGACAAATGGCTGATTAGCATAATAAGAGGTCATTAATTTATGTAATGATTCAGTCGTATATTCAGATGATAATTTGACATAAATTGTTGATAAAATACCTCGTGTCATTGGTACGAGATGTGGTGTAAATATGACTGATACATCTTGACCCGCAACGATAGATAAATATTGCTCGATTTCCGGTTTGTGTTTATGGTTTCCGATGGCATAAGCGCTTAGATTTTCATTCATTTCTGAAAAATGAACACGTTGTGATAATGAACGACCAGCACCTGACACGCCGGTCTTAGCATCAATAATAATAGATGACAAATCTACTATTTTTCCGCTAATAAGTGGATGTAATGCTAATAATGTTGCTGTAGGGAAACAGCCAGGATTAGAAATGAGCTTCGTTCCATTGTTATCAAACGATTGCCATTCTGAAATGCTGTAAATAGCATGATTCAAATCATCTTGTGCTGCAGCAGTTTCTTTGTAATATGCTTCATATATTTCACGATTCTTAATTCTAAATGCGCCAGATAAATCGATAACATGAATACCTTTTTCTACTAAGGGAGGGATACATGTTTTACTTACGGGTGCTGGTGTCGCAAAGAAAATTACATCACAGTCATTATTGTCCACTGTAAGTGCTTCGAAATGTTGCATAATATGTTGTAAATGTGGAAATGTTAATTTCAACGGTTCATCTACTTTTGAATGTGAGTAGATGTGTGCAATCGTTACATGAGGATGTGTTTGTAACAATCGAATTAATTCAATTGCGCCATAACCGCTACCGCCAACGATACCTACTTTAATCATCATGAATCCCTCCTATATCATATATAAATGATTAATTGTTAATTTTTAAAAACGTCTTGAAAAGCTGCAACAATTTGATGGATTTCCTCTTTATCAATGACTAGAGGTGGTGACAATCGAATGATAGTACGATGCGTGTCTTTGCACAAGATTCCACGTTGAATCAGTTGATCCACAAAAGGTGCAGCATCTGTGTTAAGCTCTATGCCTATAAATAAACCACGACCTCTAATTTCTTTAATACTAGGATGTTTAAGTTGTAGCAACGCTTTTAATAAAAATGAACCTAAGCGTTCTGATCGTTCAACCAGTTGTTCATCTTTAAGTACATCAAGCGCTGCCGTCGATATTGCAATGGCTAAAGGGTTACCACCAAATGTCGAACCATGTGTACCTGGTGTTAGAACACGCATGACATCATTATTTGCAAGTACAGCAGATACAGGGTATAAGCCGCCACCCAATGCCTTACCTAAAATATAAATGTCTGGAACAACTTGCTCCCATTCCATCGCAAACCATTTCCCAGTTCTACCAAGACCAACTTGAATTTCATTTGCAATCAATAATATTTGATATTTATCACATAGATGACGCACAGCTTGAATATATCCTTTCGGTGGTATATTAACGCCACCTTCACCTTGAATTGGTTCCAAAATAATTGCTGCTGTATTTGGTGAAATAGCTTGTGTTAATTGTTCAATGTCTCCAAAATCTACAGTTGTAGTGCCTTGAAGTAGGGGGTGAAATCCTGCTTTATATGCGTCGTGGTTAGATAGTGATAATGAGCCAAGTGTACGACCGTGAAAATTGTTATTCATAGCGATGATTTCAACTTGTCCGTCAGTAATGCCTTTAACTTCAGAGCCCCATTTTCTAGCAATTTTAATGGCTGCTTCAACAGCTTCAGTACCAGAGTTAAGGGGGAGTACTTTGTCTTTCTTAGCAAGATGACAAATTTTTTCTTCCCATTTCCCGAGATTGTCACTATAAAGGACACGTGAAATGATAGACAACTTTGAAGCTTGTTCTGTCATCGCTTTAACAATTGTTGGATGACAATGGCCTTGGTTTGCAACTGAAAAACCCGAAATGCAATCTATATATTGTTTGCCATCAGTATCCCAAACTTTGACACCTTTACCTTTAGAAATGACAAGCTTAAGTGGTGCATAATTATTAGAGCTATAATAATCAGTTAATTCAATGATTGAATTCATCGGTCTCCCTCCTTTATATTTATACAATTTAAAGAATTAATATTAATATATTACAGTTGTTCAATATAAGTGTCAAATGTAAATTTAATAATATAAAGATAAGGTTGTGTTTGTATTAATGTGATTTGTAAAATGAAAGTACTAATATTTTTTGTGGATAATCATTGATATGTATGTATACGATTGCAGTTTAATGTAGTATGAATAAAAAATGCCACAAGCATATGTTTAACATATGACTGTGGCATAGTATTATGCTTGTGGAATTTTACGATGCTTAATTTTATAAATTATGAAGCCGATAATGAAACCAATCAAACTGAGAACAACCCAGCCCATACCAATGTCTGATAATGGTAAATATTTTTGGCTGAAATTAATCAAAGTTTGTGAGAATGATGTGCTTGAAATGAACTCTGGGCTAGCTTTTAATCCGTCTATTAATGCGGCAATCATTGTAAAGAAAATGGTACATTGATACACAATCTTGGAATGATGGAATTTGCTACTAAATAATGTTAGTACAATCAAGGCAATTGCTAATGGATATAAGAACATTAACACTGGGACTGAGTACATAATAATCTTAGTTAAACCAACATTCGCGAATAAGAACGAAATAAAGCTTACAACTGTTGCAATCGCTAGGTAATTCATTTTAGGGAAAAGGTGTTCGAATGTTTCTGAAAATGCCGTAATCAAACCGATGGCTGTTTTTAAACAAGCAACCATAACGATAAGTGACAACAGGACGATACCGTAGTTACCTAAGTAGTATTGCGTAATTTGCGCTAAGGCAATGCCACCATTTTCACTAAGTTTGAAATGACCAATACTTAATGTACCCATGATTGCTAGTAGGGTATAAATGATCCCCATCATAATGATACTGATAGTACCAGACTTAATTGTTTCTTTAGCGATATCAGTTGGATTTTCGATACCTAACTTTTTAATCGTTGCAACAATGATGATACCAAATGCCAATGACGCTAGCGCATCTAAGGTATTGTATCCATCTAAAAAGCCGTTAAATAAGGCATTTGATTGATATTGTTTACTAATAGGTGCATCAGATATGCCACCTAATGGATGGATAAAAGCAAATAATAAAATAATTGCTAATAATACTAAGAATACCGGATTTAAAAATTTACCGATATATTCTAAAATTCTTGATGGCTTTCTCGCAAAAAACCATGCAATCACAAAGAAGACGAAGCTAAAAATAAATAAATATAAAGTGATTTGCTTTGGTGATAAAAATGGCGAAAATGCAATTTCAAATGATGTCGTTGCCAGTCTAGGTAAGGCGAAAAATGGTCCGATAACTAGATATAAGGCAATCGTGAAAATGTAAGCATATGTTTTATTAACACGCGATGCAATTTCAAATAAACCAGATGTCTTTGAAATGCCAATAGCAATGATACCTAGAAATGGTAAGCCAATTGCTGTAATTAAAAATCCTAAGTTAGCGATAAAAACGTTAGAACCAGCAGCTTGACCCAAGTGTATTGGGAAGATAAGATTGCCGGCACCAAAGAATAAACCAAATAACATAGAACCTATAAACATGTTTTCTTTAAATGTTAGTTTCTTCTTCATATATGTATTTGTTCTCCTTTTTAGAACTTATAAAAATCTACTTAATTAAGATAATATCAAAAATTAAACATAAAGTGATACATAATTTTGCAATAAATACTAAATTTTTTGAAAATTCCGGAATAAATACTGTTTTTTATGTAGTAGGGGCGTAAGTTAAGAACGATTTAACAGATATAGGCTAAGTTTATAGATAGGAGGTTAGACAACCCGACGTATTAATACTTTGTAAAATAAAGATACCCCCTTCACCATGATCGAAGGGGGTAAGTGTATGCTTAGTTCAATATATTTAGTAATTCGCTTGTGGTTACTGTTTGCCCCATTATAGGGAATAAATTATCTATTGGGAATTGATGGAGCGTTTCGTTTTGAGCGCTCATCATGTCAGTAACAAAATACTGATCGTAGTTTAATTGATAGGCGTCTCGTGCTGTCGTATCTACACCAATATGCGTTGCGACACCACCAAGAACAATCGTATCAATTCCTCGACGTCGCAATTGCAAGTCCAAATCTGTTCCTACAAATGCACTAAAATGTCGTTTGTCTATGACAAAATCGTCATCTCTCGTGTCTAATAAATGATGGAAACGACTGTAGTCGTCGCCTTCTTTTGGTGGTAATGAGATCATTGCATTTGGTTGCAATACATCTTTACCATCATAGAAATTCACGCGAACAAAAGCGATAAAGCCATTGTTTTTTCTAAAAACATCTATTAATTTATTAGCGTTTTGAACGACATTTTCAGCTGTATGTGGCGCATAATCCATCTTAAGTATACCTTCTTGCAGGTCGATTAACACTAAAGCGGTTTTATTAAAATTAATCATCTTATATCAGAGTCCTTTTCGTTTAATAAAGTATTCGCTTAAACTTATACCCTGTATACGATGAAATTATTTATTTTGTTGTGAAAAAGCTTTAGCGATATCGATCAGTTTCTTCGGTGCGTCTTCGACAGACATTTTGACTTCGACAAAATGCATCACATCGGGATGACCATTAATTGCATTAAACGTGTCTTGTAAATCTTTTGATGATTCAACGTCATGAATTTCAACATTTTTACCACCAAATACAGCTGGTAAAGCTTTATAATCCCACATGTGAATTTCATTATAAGGTTCATACATGCCGTGAATAAGTCGTTCTACCGTATAGCCGTCATTATTAATCACAAATAATACCGGTTTAATATGCTGTCTAATCATAGTTGAAATAGCTTGAACAGTTAGTTGCAATGAGCCATCACCAATTAATAATAAGTTACGACGATCTTTGTCTGCTAATTGTGAACCTAATGTTGCAGGTAATGTATAGCCGATAGAACCCCATAACGGTTGCCCTATAAAAGTATTGTTTTTGTATAATGCTAAATCATAAGCACCAAAGAATGATGTACCTTGATCAGCAATGATGACATCATTTGGTTTTAAGAAATTTTGCATCATTTTAAAATAAGTTTGTTGTGTTAATGGTGCTGTGCCAACAGTATAATCGGGTGATGTTGGACGATGATACGCAGGGAACGTTGCGTTATTCGTATATGAAATATTGGATAACTGTTTTAACAATGATGGTAGAGATATTTCATCATTTGTAACATCGTCAATTTTGATATTGTGATGATTTAACATAACGACATCATCGATATTGAATTGGTATGAAAAACCTGCTGTTGCTGAATCTGTTAATTTGGCTCCAATATTTAAAATTAAATCGCTGTTGTCCACATAATCTCGTATTTTATCTTCGGCAATTTTCCCATCATAAATACCCATATAATATGGATTTTCCTCATTAAAAGCACCTTTTCCTAATGAAAGTTGTGCTACTGGTATCTGTGTTTGATTTACAAAATCTTCTAATTCTTGATGGAGGTGAAAACTGTTAATTTCATGTCCAGTAATGATGATAGGTTGTTTCGCTTGATGCAGTTTAGTTGCTAATAACTCTATATATGTTGATGCATCCGTATCTTTGGCTGCCGTCACTTCAAATGGTGTCGGTATCTCAATTTCAGAGATTGCGACATCGATTGGTAAATGTAAATGAACTGGGCGTCTTTCGGCGATTGCTGTATTAATTAAACGTGGTATTTCGGTTGTTGCATTTTCAGGTGTGATATAACCTTGTGCAACGGTTATATGTGCAAACATTTTTCGGTAGTCGTCAAATGTACCTTCACCAAGTGAGTGATGTACATATTTACCGCCTTGTTCAACAGCACGTGTCGGCGCACCTGTAATCGCAATGACAGGTATGCGTTCAGCATATGAACCTGCGATACCGTTGACGGCACTTAATTCGCCAACACCAAATGTAGTAACTAATGCAGCGAGTCCATTAAGACGGGCATAACCGTCCGCTGCGTAACTTGCGTTTAATTCATTTGTATTTCCTACCCAATCTACATTGGGATTGCTGATAATATCGTCTAGAAAAGCGAGATTAAAATCACCAGGAACACCAAAAATTTTATCGACGCCTGCTCGATGAATAGCGTCAATTAAGTAAGCTCCAATGCGTTGTTTCATAAAAAAACCACCTTTTCTCTATATTTACACTTAAAATGATAGCCTCGAATATAGTGTAAGGTCAAGGAAGTTGACTTTGTTGTGAAAACGCTAACAATAGTGAACAATTAATATTTTTTAGGAAATGAGTATGAAGGGGGGCTTTAATTGATGATCTTAAAATTCAAAATTTAAGGGGAGAGCGAACTATCAATGATGCTGCAAAATACAATAGCAAAGAAAAAACAGGCGCGTCACCTTATGAAGGTATACGCACCTGTTTATAGTAAGCATTATTTAGCTTCAAATAATTGATCGCCAAATGAAATGTTGCCATGTTCACCTTGTTTAAAATCAAGGTTTGTAATGTTTCCTTGTGTCACGATAATAGGCGTAATATCACTCTTTGCATGATTGCGGATGTAGTCTAAATCAAAGTTGATTAATAAATCACCTTGTTTAACTTCTTGACCTTCCTCAACATGTAAAGTAAAGCCTTCTCCGTTTAATTTAACAGTGTCTAAACCGATGTGGATTAATAGTTCTAAACCACTATCTGATACAAGACCAATTGCATGTTTTGTTGGGAAAATCATTTGTACTTTACCGTTGAATGGTGCACGAACTTCACCTTGTGAAGGTTTGATAGCGATACCGTCACCCATCATTTTTTCGCTGAACACTTGATCAGGCACTTCTGATAATGGTGTTACTTCACCAGTTAATGGTGCATGCACGATATGGCTCAATTCGCTTGTTGCAGATTTATCTTCTGCAACAACAACAGTTTCGTCTTTATCGTCTTCCATAGTAGTAGGATTTTCTACTACTTGACCATTCATAATCTGTTGCATTTCATGTTTGATTTGGTCAGATTTAGGACCAAAAATTGCTTGCATATTATTGCCGACTTCTAATACACCAGATGCGCCTAAATCTTTCAAACCAGGAACATCAACTTTAGATTTGTCGTTAACTTCAACGCGTAGACGTGTGATACAAGCGTCTAAATGTTTAATGTTTGCTTTGCCACCCATAGCTTCTAATACTGCATATGGTAATTCAGTTGCTGAAGCAGTAGCCGCTTGTGATTGTTTATCTTCACGACCTGGTGTTTTGTATTTTAATTTTACAATTAAGAATCGGAATACGAAGTAGTAAATAACTGCGTATACAAGACCTACAGGAATAACTAACCACCATTGTGTCTTATTAGGTAGTATACCGAGTAAGAAGTAGTCGATGAAACCACCTGAGAATGTATAACCTAGATGAAGATCTAATAAGTACAATGTTAAGAATGATAAACCATCAAGTACTGCGTGAATAAAGAATAATAATGGTGCTACAAATAAGAATGAGAATTCTAATGGTTCTGTAATACCAGTTAAGAATGATGTTAAAGCAGCAGAACCCATTAAACCTGCTACTACTTTCTTATTTTCAGGTTTAGCTGTGTGATAAATTGCTAAAGCTGCTGCAGGTAAACCGAACATCATAACAGGGAATTCACCTTGCATGAATTTACCAGCTGTCAAATGTGCGCCTTCACGAATTTGTTCGATAAAGATACGTTGGTCACCGTGAATAATTTCACCAGCTGCATTTTTCCATGAACCAAACTCGAACCAGAACGGTGCGTGGAAAATGTGATGTAGACCGAATGGAATTAATAAACGCTTGATGAAACCAAATAAGAATACGGCAACACCAGTATTTGAATCTAATAATCCTGTACTGAATGCATTTAATCCTGATTGAATCGTTGGCCAAATTAATGCCATTGGGAATGCTAAAATAAATGATGTTGTAGCCATCATAATAGGTACGAAACGCTTACCAGCGAAGAAACCTAAATAAGATGGTAAGTTAATGTTATAGAACTTGTTATAACACCAAGCTGCCAGGGCCCCGATTATAATACCGCCGAACACACCTGTTTGTAATGTTGGGATACCTAAAATGCTAGCGTAACCACTCGCTGGATCACCAATATTCTTAGGTGTAACTTGTAAAAAGTCGCCCATTGTTTTGTTCATGATTATGTAACCGACGAATGCTGCGATAGCTGCTACGCCATCACCGCCAGCTAATCCGATTGCGACACCTAATGCGAAAATCATAGGCAAGTTATCAAAAATGATACCACCAGCACCTGTCATTAATTTAGCGACAGTTTGTACGCCACCATTTTGTATAAACGGCAAGTAGTGTTGTAATGATTCACCTTGCATAGCTGTACCGATAGCTAATAACAGACCAGCTGCTGGTAAAATCGCAACAGGTAACATTAGCGCTTTACCAATACGTTGCAATTGACCGAAAAGTTTCTTCCTCACTTGTCCAACCTCCAAAGTTGTATTTATTATTTAAGATTCAATAAAAAAAGACACGAGCAAATAGACTGTGTTGGTAACCATCACAGCTTAATTTAACTCATGCCTAATCTTACTTAGTAACACGTTGGTGTATGTAATTAATGTAAAAGAAGCAATTGACTAAGTAGTATATAAAACTGATACGTTAGTTTATCTAGCTTACCATCACATCTTATTGAATCTTATTTGTTTGCGACTCCTATTTTAGCATGGTGAAGTATGCGTTTTCAATACAATTATTAAATTCAATTTCAAATCTCTTAATTGTTCACAGATTATTATTAAAACATAATATAAGATAATCCTGAATAAAATGTATAAAAGTTGTTGTAATAATCCAGCAGTAGCAGCTATTATCAGCACTTAAAAGAAAGGATAATCTTTGATGGTGTAATAATTAACTTGTGACAGAAATATGTAAGATTATTACAATGAACAGGCTTTAACTGATTAATATTGTAATGTGTTTTCTCTTATAGTAAAATGTAAGCGATTACACAACTCAACTATATTTTCCTAATAATTATATTGTTAAGGAGGGCTACTTTGACAGGCTTTTCAGTGTATTTAGGACAACCTTTAGATGAAGCGTATATTAAGCGAATGATTAAACAAGGTTACCAAATGATTTTTACATCTGTACAAATACCAGAAGAAGATGACGAGACAAAATATCATTATTTCACAAAACTACTCAATTTATTAAAACATGAACAAGTGACTTACCTCATAGATGCTAATCCATCTATTTTAACACCATCTTTTTATGACCATCTTCGACAATATGATGCACAATTTATGATTCGTATCGATCATAGTACATCAATTGAGGCAATCGAAGCGATAATGGCACAGGGTTTAAAGTGCTGTTTGAATGCAAGTATTATTTCCCGGGAATTGTTAACAAGCTTACATCAACAATTGAATGATTTTACATTACTTTCATTTTGTCATAACTATTATCCAAGACCAGATACGGGATTATCTGTTGACTTGGTCAATAAGAAAAATGAACTCATTTATCAATTTAATCCAAAGGCACAAATATATGGTTTTATTGTAGGGAGTGATTTGCGAGGTCCTTTGCATAAAGGCTTGCCAACAATTGAAGCAACGAGACATAGTCATCCTGTCGTTGCAGCTAAATTATTACAAGAAACTGGTGTATCTGAAGTGTTAGTTGGAGACTCATTGATTGAAATGAGGCAGGCAAAACAACTTATAGATTTTTGCAAGCATAGGCATTTCACGTTATGTATTGAAGAAGTGTTTGATACGACAGTGACTTACCTTTTCGATATGTGTCATAAAGTACGCCCGGATAATCCGGAAAATGTCATTCGTTCGGAAACGTCAAGACAAATATGTCCACATTCGATTCAACCACAGTTTACGACGCAACGACGCATTGGTTCAGTAACCGTTGATAATTTGAATAACGGACGTTATCAAGGCGAAATGCAAATTGTGAGACAAACGCTTAGTGCACATGACAATGTGAATGTTGTTGCACAAATTATTAAAGAAGACTTACCACTGTTAAGTTGTATCGAGCCGAATGATACATTTGATTTTCAAAAAAACTAGGGAGTGTAAGAAGTGATGGAAAATAGTACGACCGAAGCGCGTAATGAAGCGACGATGCATCTTGATGAAATGACTGTGGAAGAGGTTTTAATTACGATGAATAAAGAAGATCAGCAAGTCCCGTTAGCAGTTCGAAAGGCAATACCACAATTGACAAAAGTAATTAAAAAAACAATTGCACAGTATAAAAAGGGTGGACGATTGATTTATATCGGTGCAGGTACAAGTGGAAGGTTGGGTGTCTTAGATGCAGCGGAGTGTGTACCTACATTCAATACTGACCCTCATGAAATTATAGGTATTATTGCTGGTGGACAACATGCTATGACGATGGCTGTAGAAGGTGCGGAAGATCACAAAAAATTAGCGGAAGAAGATTTGAAAAATATAGATTTAACATCAAAAGATGTCGTTATAGGAATTGCCGCGAGTGGCAAAACGCCATATGTTATAGGCGGTTTAACATTTGCTAACACAATCGGTGCTACAACAGTATCTATTTCATGCAATGAACATGCAGTTATAAGTGAAATTGCGCAGTATCCAGTAGAAGTTAAAGTTGGTCCAGAAGTATTAACTGGTTCAACACGTTTAAAGTCTGGTACAGCACAAAAGTTAATTTTAAATATGATTTCAACCATCACAATGGTTGGTGTCGGAAAAGTTTACGATAACCTCATGATTGATGTTAAAGCAACCAATCAAAAACTGATCGACCGTTCAGTGCGTATTATTCAAGAAATATGTGCTATCACATATGATGAAGCAATGGCGTTATATCAGGTATCTGAGCATGATGTGAAAGTTGCGACAGTTATGGGTATGTGTGGCATTTCTAAGGAAGAAGCAACAAGACGGTTATTAAACAATGGTGACATTGTTAAACGAGCAATCAGAGATAGACAACCTTAGGAGGGATTTAAATGACCAAAGAACAACAACTTGCAGAACGAATTATTGCTGCAGTAGGTGGTATGGATAATATAGATAGTGTCATGAACTGTATGACACGTGTGCGTATTAAAGTATTAGATGAGAATAAAGTAGATGACCAAGAACTAAGGCATATTGATGGTGTCATGGGTGTTATACACGATGAACGCATTCAAGTTGTGGTTGGACCTGGTACAGTCAATAAAGTGGCTAATCATATGGCGGAATTAAGTGGTGTTAAACTAGGTGACCCAATACCACACCATCACAATGATAGTGAAAAAATGGACTATAAATCATATGCAGCTGATAAAGCAAAGGCGAATAAGGAAGCGCATAAAGCAAAACAAAAGAATGGTAAGTTGAATAAAGTATTGAAATCAATTGCCAATATCTTTATACCGTTGATTCCTGCATTTATTGGAGCTGGATTAATTGGTGGTATTGCAGCAGTACTGAGTAACTTAATGGTGGCAGGCTATATTTCAGGTGCTTGGATTACGCAACTTATAACAGTATTTAATGTCATTAAAGACGGTATGTTAGCATACTTAGCTATTTTTACTGGTATTAATGCGGCTAAAGAATTTGGTGCGACACCAGGACTTGGTGGCGTGATTGGTGGTACAACGTTATTAACGGGTATTGCTGGTAAAAATATTTTAATGAATGTCTTCACTGGAGAACCATTGCAACCTGGACAAGGTGGGATTATTGGCGTTATTTTTGCCGTTTGGATTTTAAGTATTGTCGAAAAGAGATTGCATAAAATTGTGCCAAATGCGATTGATATTATTGTAACGCCGACTATTGCATTGTTGATTGTAGGACTATTAACTATCTTTATCTTTATGCCATTAGCAGGTTTTGTTTCAGACAGTTTAGTTTCAGTAGTTAACGGAATTATTAGTATTGGTGGCGTATTTAGTGGATTTATCATTGGAGCAAGCTTCCTACCATTAGTTATGTTAGGGCTTCATCATATTTTTACGCCAATTCATATAGAAATGATTAACCAATCTGGTGCTACTTACTTATTGCCAATTGCAGCGATGGCTGGTGCTGGACAAGTAGGTGCCGCATTAGCACTTTGGGTAAGATGTAAACGCAACACAACATTACGTAATACTTTAAAAGGTGCATTGCCAGTTGGTTTCCTAGGTATCGGAGAACCATTAATCTATGGTGTGACTTTGCCGTTAGGTCGACCTTTCTTAACTGCTTGTATTGGTGGTGGTATTGGTGGCGCTGTAATAGGTGGAATTGGACATATTGGTGCCAAAGCAATAGGCCCAAGTGGTGTGTCACTATTACCATTAATCTCAGATAATATGTATTTAGGTTATATTGCAGGATTACTTGCTGCGTATGCTGGTGGATTCGTTTGTACATATTTATTTGGAACGACAAAGGCGATGCGACAGACAGATTTGTTGGGTGATTAATGATGACAAATATTTTATATCGCATTGATAAGCAGTTGAGTGATTTTACGAAGACAGAAAAGATAATCGCTGATTACATTTTAAAGAATCCACATAAAATCATTGATATGACTGTGAATGATTTGGCAGATGTTACGAATGTTAGTACAGCATCAATTGTTAGATTTAGTCGGAAAATGACACATCAAGGTTTTCAAGAGCTAAAGATTGCGATATCTCGATACTTACCCGAAGATATTGCAACCAATCCACATTTAGAATTGATTGAAAATGAATCTGTAGAAACTTTGAAAAATAAAATGATTGCTAGAGCAACGAATACGATGCGATTTGTAGCTACTAATATTATGGATGCGCAAATTGATGCAATTTGTGATGTGTTGAAAAATGCCAGGACAATATTTTTATTTGGATTTGGCGCATCGAGTTTGACTATTGGTGATCTTTTTCAAAAGTTATCTCGTATTGGCTTAAATGTCAGGTTATTACATGAAACGCATTTACTTGTGTCAACATTTGCGACGCATGATGATAGAGATTGCATGATTTTTGTGACGAATCAAGGTAGTCATAGTGAATTGCAGTCAATTGCACAGGTGGCCACACATTACAGTATTCCCATCATAACTATATCTAGTACAGCTAATAATCCAGTGGCTCAAATTGCAGACTATGCATTGATTTATGGCAGAACTGATGAAAATGAAATGCGTATGGCGGCTACAACGTCACTATTTGCACAGTTATTCACGGTAGATATATTGTACTATCGATTTGTAGCATTAAATTATCATGCGATTCTAGATTGTATAACCCAATCGAAAATGGCACTTGATAATTACAGGAAGCATCTTGCGACGATAGATTTTAAACATTAGATATTGTGTGCGTTCTAACATAAAGTTAGTTGCAACGTAAACAATTGAAGTTTTTGATGTGATTCAGTTGCTTGATGAAAAATTGTTGCTACAAGTTTGTAAAACTGGCATAGAGGCTATTTTGAAAATGATAAAGGCGTGACAAATTAAAGCAAAGTTCAGATTTGAGCTTTGCTTTTTTCATAG
>ERZ1023200.39-NODE-39-length-32883-cov-19.198611_pt1 | contig 32883 bp, 38 predicted proteins | sample MGYA00380443_ERZ1023200 | MGnify/ENA primary metagenome ERZ1023200 (study PRJEB33173, sample SAMEA4830292) | metagenome | study: EMG produced TPA metagenomics assembly of the PRJEB25223 data set... | reverse complement strand
CATGGAGAGTTGTCCGAGTTGGCCGAAGGAGCACGCCTGGAAAGTGTGTAGGCGCCACAAGCGTCTCGAGGGTTCGAATCCCTCACTCTCCGCTATTTTCCTATCCCTCGTTAAATCTCGTTAAACAAAACGTTGATTTAACAGCTTTTTATTCTAGCAAGTGTCAAATACGTGTCAAGAAAATAACTTTCTGACGCGTTGGCCTTGCTCTTTTTTATGTTCTTCAAGTAAGTGAGATTAGGTGTTTAACGTTTGTGATATTGAAGAGTGACCTAATCGTTAGCATAATGATTTCATAGGGGATTTTTAAAATTAAGTATTGAAAAATAAAATATTTATATTATAATATAAATAAGTCAACGACCATGCGTGGACAGTAAAACGAAGTACATGCGAATGTAGTAGCCGTTTACTATGAGACTAGGCATTATAATTGAATATCATAGTATAAATTGCCATGAGAGTAGAAGCTTCAGTTTATGAAGACTTCGAAATCATGGTTTTTTATTTTTAAAGTGAAATTTTAGTTCATAGTAAATATATATATGTTTTTAATTCGGCTAAATCATAGCATTAAATTTTTTAGATGAAGCAAGCGATATTACGAAATGATATATAGAAGATTTCAGTTATAACAGTATACGAAGTAATCCTCTCCATTTAACGGACAATAGTTAATAATCAGTTAATTTTAAATTCAATTATAGATTATTTGTTATAATACAAACATTATTTTTGAAGATTTGATTAAAGTTCGTTTTGATTTTTATAGCGAAAAGATTGAGTATCGGTAATTTTATCATATTGTTCGAATATAAAGGGAACTATTTAAAGGTAATGAAGGTTGCGCCAAAATGACCGGTTTTCAGCAGCATAAATGAATAAATTGTGTCATTTTTAATATTTTATAGCATTTTATTTTTTAATGAACAGTTAATTTTATAAATAAGTGAAATAATCTAGAATAAATTTGTATTAAAAATTTATATAGAAAGAAAGTGAAACTTATGTTTAAGAAAAAATGTTAGCTGCAACTTTGTCAGTAGGACTGATTGCACCTTTAGCATCTCCGATTCAAGAATCTAGAGCAAATACTAATATTGAAAATATTGGTGATGGTGCTGAAGTAATCAAACGTACGGAGGATGTAAGTAGTAAGAAATGGGGCGTTACTCAAAATGTCCAATTCGACTTTGTAAAAGATAAAAAATATAACAAAGACGCTTTAATTGTTAAAATGCAAGGTTTTATCAATTCCAGAACTTCATTTTCAGATGTGAAGGGTAGTGGATATGAATTAACTAAACGAATGATTTGGCCATTCCAATATAATATAGGACTGACGACTAAAGATCCAAATGTTAGCTTAATCAATTACCTTCCTAAAAACAAAATAGAAACTACTGATGTTGGTCAAACATTAGGATATAACATTGGAGGTAATTTCCAGTCAGCACCATCTATAGGTGGCAATGGCTCATTTAATTATTCTAAAACAATTAGTTATACCCAAAAGAGTTATGTCAGTGAAGTAGACAAGCAAAACTCAAAATCAGTTAAATGGGGTGTTAAAGCAAACGAATTTGTTACGCCTGATGGTAAAAAATCTGCGCATGATAGATATTTATTCGTACAAAGTCCAAATGGTCCAACAGGTTCAGCAAGAGAATATTTTGCTTCTGATAATCAATTGCCACCTTTAGTTCAAAGTGGCTTTAATCCATCATTTATCACTACACTATCACATGAAAAAGGTTCAAGTGATACGAGTGAATTTGAAATTTCATATGGTAGAAACTTAGATATTACATATGCGACTTTATTCCCTAGAACTGGTATTTACGCAGAAAGAAAGCATAATGCATTTGTAAATAGAAACTTTGTAGTTAGATATGAAGTTAATTGGAAAACACACGAAATTAAAGTGAAAGGACATAATTAATATGAAAATGAAAAAATTAATCAAATCATCAGTTGCTTCATCAATTGCACTGCTTTTGCTATCGAATACAGTTGATGCAGCTCAACATATCACACCTGTAAGCGAGAAAAAAGTAGATGACAAAATCACTTTATACAAAACAACAGCAACATCTGATAATGATAAATTGAATATTTCTCAAATTTTAACGTTTAATTTCATTAAGGATAAAAGTTATGACAAAGATACGTTAGTACTTAAGGCAGCCGGAAACATTAATTCAGGTTATAAAAAGCCTAATCCAAAAGATTACAATTACTCACAGTTTTATTGGGGCGGTAAGTATAATGTTTCGGTTAGTTCAGAATCAAATGATGCTGTAAATGTTGTTGACTATGCACCTAAAAATCAAAATGAAGAATTCCAAGTTCAACAAACATTAGGTTATTCTTATGGCGGAGATATTAATATATCTAATGGCTTATCAGGTGGATTAAATGGATCAAAATCATTTTCAGAAACGATAAATTATAAACAAGAAAGTTACAGAACTACGATTGATAGAAAAACAAATCATAAATCAATTGGCTGGGGTGTTGAGGCGCACAAAATTATGAATAATGGTTGGGGACCATATGGTAGAGATAGTTATGACCCAACATATGGTAATGAACTGTTTTTAGGTGGTAGACAAAGTAGTTCAAATGCTGGACAAAATTTCTTGCCAACACATCAAATGCCTTTATTGGCGCGTGGTAACTTTAACCCAGAATTTATAAGCGTACTTTCTCATAAACAAAATGATACAAAAAAATCTAAAATCAAAGTAACTTACCAAAGAGAAATGGATAGATATACTAATCAATGGAATCGATTGCACTGGATTGGTAATAACTACAAAAATCAAAATACAGTAACGTTTACATCTACTTATGAAGTTGATTGGCAAAACCATACTGTTAAATTAATCGGTACGGATTCTAAAGAAACTAATCCTGGAGTATAGAATTGTATATGATTAAATAATCAACAAAGTGCAATTATTTCAATTATCAACGGAATTAAAGAACTAACATAATTTTTATTTACATGCATGATGATTTTTAGTTAGGGAAATGTAGATTGCTTTGCTAAATATCAGGGTGCTAAATTTGTGAAAGTAGAATTATTTAGAAGCTTCCAAAATAAAAAAATGGAACCACGTCTTAATCGGCGTGGTTCTTTTTGTAGATATAGCATCTATGATTGTATGACGGTGAAAGTTCATTACAAACTTGGTATTGGTAAATTTATCATTTTAAGTATCGGTGATTTAATTGAAATAGAAACTATTATCGAAGAAACACTATATAACACGATAATTATAGGTTACTAAACTTTTCTTCAAGTTGTTTTTTGTTTTCAAATGAAAATACCTCTACATTATATTGAGACAACATAGTTGATACTGCTTCGCTAATATCATCTTGTTGTTCTGTAATGATATTAAGTCTAGCATTAGAATCAAAATTTTTATTTCTATGTATTTCAACATCATTCCAATCGAAAAGGACATTTTTTGCATTGTTTTTATCGATTCGTTTAATTGTTTTAACATACTCTGTAGCTTCTCCTGGAAATACTGCTTCGAAACTATGGATTAACTTAGATTTCCCCTCTACCTTAAATTCGGGAAATATATTAGGATAAATCTTTCTGTTTGATAGAAAATATTGCATCACTTCGTCTTTAAATAAGGACTTAATATTTTCTTTCTTTAATATTCCCAAATAACTGATCTCGGAAATAGCCAAAACATAATCATGAATAGCTTGAGATAAGTTTATTCTATTTGTATAAAAGTTTATGTGCTTATTTTCGATGACTAGACTGTAGTTTTGTACAATATTATTGAGAAGTTGATACTTTTTTTGTTTTTTATTACTAGTTAAATCTATACCTAATTGTTCCATGTTCCACAAAGTTTCACCATGATCAGTTAGTTTATATCGATCCCCTGAAAAAGATATATTTACAGAAATAGAATCACCAAAATAATCGACGATAGGTGAATAAAATTCTATAGTTTCATTTTCTAATGGGATAAACTTTGATTCTGTTTGTAAGTAATCAAAATAGTCTTTGCTAATAGATTTAATTGTGTTGTCATGCATAGTATCACCAACTCATGAATAGATTAGTTTCAATTTTAATATTATCATTATGATTAGTTTTTGTATATTCAAGCAAAGTAAATAATTGTTTTACAAAATCAGAGCTATCGTCAAATATATTATAAGGTAAAGGATATGCTTTCATATGGGTTGCGCCGTCAGCTTTTTGTATAAATTCTTTTTCAGAAAATATATTAATTCTATTTCCCCTTATTTTCTCATTATTAGAGTTTTTATGAAAACCGTCATTAAGATTTAAACGTAACAAGCTATAGTTGTAACGGCATTCTCTGAAATTTATAGTTGCTTTTCCAGGCTTTAAAAAATAGCTTAAAGTGAAAAAGTATTCAGAATTACATGATGTTATGTTAATATCTCCCTTACAAGTTTCGTCTAATTTAATGTTGTATTGTTCAAGTATTTCTTTACTTAGATTTACTAAATAATTTAAATCTTCATCGTTCAGTTTCAAATGCATTTAAACATCTCCTTAGTTTAGATTTTACGATCTTAAATCCTTATATTATTTTCAGTATTTGTAGTAAGTTATACAGATGTTTTCTATAAACTTAATAATTATTCCTTTTTAGCGTCATAATCGTTTAGCAATACATGACAATGGAATATTTATTAATTTATTTAGTACCGTCATTTTTAACATTATTAATAATTTGTGATAATGTTAGATATATTTTTCATTAAAGATGTAATGGCTATTGTTGTCGGAGTTTTAATGTTTATTTTTAACGTTTATTTTGGATTAGAAGTGCTTGGAGATCATTCGTGGTTCTATTTACCAATCACATATGCTACGCGTTACGTTTATATGTTTATCGAAGGGAGTATACCAGTTACATTAACATTGGCGATCTATATTATTATCACGTTGCTATTAGCAGTTTTACTCTTTAAAGGATTTAATAAATGGAGCGGTAGAACAATTAAAGATTAAAGATTGGGGCGCTAATGGTAAAAGAAATTTAGTTGCGTTTAAAAGGGAGGAAAGAGAACAGATAAATATGAATACAAAATAATTTTGTATTCGGACAGCAGGGGTATTAGACGCGATTGACAATGTCTGGTTAATTAAACGTAATGTTTATTTAAGCGATGAATATTAGGTGCAAAGTTTTTGAATTTGAATGTAATTGAGGTTTATTGATTAGACATTTTATTGAATTGCGTGTTATTATATAAATGTAAAAATAAGACGACATGCGCGAACATGTCGTCAAAGCAAGCCAAACGCTGGCTTCTAAAATATTTTTTAACCATTCCAACTTGCCAAAATTAATGCGGAATGGTTTTTTTATTTTCCGCTAATTGAAATAAAAATGACGTTTTAATATATTATGGGCTAGGTGGTTTGTAAGAAAGGGTTAGTTATTAAGGTTTTATGAATTAAGGAAATTTGAGTTTAAGGTTTAATCAATTGTGATTTTATCAATAAAGCGTTTTTTGAATGTAGTTCCATTGCCACTTGTCAGATCTGCTCCTACTTTACCTGAAACAGATGATTTTGTATTGTCAGACTTATCATTACAATGAATAGTTACTGTTTGTCCATCTGTAACCAAACCTTTTTCCTTTAATTTAGATGTAAGTGTTTTCCAACTATCCTCACCACTAACAGTAGTATTAAAATCATCTGATGGTACATTATCTTTTTTCAAGTCAATTTCTTTAAGTTTAGAAAAATTACTTGGAGTACTTAAAAAATCATCAGTATTATTACCATAGGCTGTGACATTAGTTGAATGTCCATCTTTATTCACATATGTTACTTTAATCTCCTCATTTTCGTTACCACTAATAATATTTGAATCAATTAGAGATTTTTTAACGCCTAACCACAATTGACCTTCTGTCATTTTTTCTTCTGCTTTAGCTGTTTTAACAATTTTATTTGTATCTAATCCTAAGTATGAAGAATGTAAGCCTGTTCCTAATGTTGTTAATACTAAAGCACCTGCTACTAATGTTTTACCTAAAAATTTTGTATTCATTTTAATTGCTCCTTTTTTTATATTGTAAACGTTTACAATGAAAATATAATAATAATTTTTTAAAAGAACAATTAACTAAATATCAAAAATGTATTAACTATCTATTAACTAAAAAATAGAATAATTTTTTAACATAGTTTTGTTGTTTTGAATTATAAAAACTAAAGTAAAAATGTTGGATGTGAAAGATTGTTGATGAGAATTTTGAGATGTAGATAAATATCAAACTAGTCTATAGGTAAAAATTTATAATTAATTTGAAAAGAATGTCTCAAATAATGTTTGAATTAGCAGGTGTCATACTAAGTAATGTTAAGTAAACATTTTATACTTTATCAGAACAAAAAAGACATGCATCAACATGTCAGTGAACCTAATACATATTATCTTAACAACGAAATTGAATCGAACCTGAAAAACGTATTTACAAATCGCAACTACTCTATCCAAGGCGAAATCGCAAAATCTGATCCCCGAAATAACATATCTCGAAAAAAATTCCATAATTCAATCATCTTCAATAATTAACAATACATTACTAGTTCCAAATATACTCATACATACATGTTTCATAGATTGACTGCATATTGTCATAAATAATAGGGGAACTAATCGCTAATAATATTGTTAAACACAATACATAATAAAGTGAAAGATTTTAAATACATGAATTGTTCACCATTCCGCCATATATTCACACTAACCTAATTTCCGAATAAATATTACAATTTTAATTCAATAATTAATATTTAAGACCAAAATAATCCTAAAAAGTCAATTTTAATTGCGTGATATTGAGTTTTAAGCATATTTAAACAAATGAGTCAATTCATGTAAAATAATTTAATAAAATGTTAATAAGTGGTTAATTAATATTTAATTAATATTTTTATATAAAATGTATATAGTAAATGTGTATCTAGATACATTAACTATAAAAATAAATTTGGAAGGAGGTAAAATATGAATAAAAATGTAATGGTTAAAGGTTTAACTGCTTTAACTATTTTAACATCTCTTGGTTTCGCTGAAAATATTTCTAATCAGCCTCATTCAATTGCCAAAGCAGAAAAGAATGTCAAAGAAATTACCGATGCAACTAAGGCACCATACAATTCAGTGGTAGCATTTGCGGGTGGTACTGGTGTAGTTGTTGGTAAAAATACAATCGTAACTAACAAACATATCGCTAAAAGTAATAATATTTTTAAAAATAGAGTAGCAGCACATCATTCGAGCAAAGGTAAAGGCGGAGGAAACTACGACGTTAAAGACATTGTAGAATATCCTGGAAAAGAAGACCTTGCGATAGTTCATGTTCATGAAACAAGTACAGAAGGTTTGAATTTTAATAAGAACGTTAGTTATACAAAGTTTGCAGACGGAGCAAAAGCGAAAGATAGAATTTCTGTTATTGGTTATCCAAAGGGTGCACAAACCAAATATAAAATGTTTGAATCAACTGGAACGATTAACCATATCAATGGAACGTTTATGGAATTTGATGCGTATGCACAACCAGGGAACTCTGGATCACCTGTATTGAATTCTCATAATGAACTGATTGGTATTTTATATGCAGGTAGTGGAAAAGATGAATCTGAAAAGAATTTCGGTGTTTACTTCACACCACAATTAAAAGAATTTATTCAAAATAATATTGAAAAATAAGTACCATCAATTCATTCGTGAAGTTGATTTTTTAAAGAGTGATTAAGAAAACGGTTACATAATTAACTAAATATACTGAATTATGTATCTAGATATCAAAATAATTAAAAAAGAGGAACTTAAAATGAACAAAAACGTAGTCATCAAGAGTTTAGCAGCATTAACAATTTTAACATCTGTAACAGGTATTGGAACAACATTGGTTGAGGAAGTTCAACAAACTGCCAAAGCAGAAAATAATGTCACAAAAGTTAAAGATACTAATATTTTTCCATATACTGGTGTAGTTGCTTTTAAAAGTGCAACTGGATTTGTAGTTGGAAAGAATACTATTTTAACAAATAAACATGTGTCGAAAAATTACAAAGTGGGCGATAGAATTACTGCACATCCAAATAGTGATAAAGGTAATGGTGGTATTTATTCGATTAAAAAGATTATTAATTATCCAGGTAAAGAAGATGTATCAGTCATTCAAGTTGAAGAGCGTGCAATAGAACGTGGACCAAAAGGCTTTAATTTTAATGATAATGTAACGCCATTCAAATATGCGGCAGGGGCTAAAGCTGGTGAGCGAATTAAAGTGATTGGTTATCCACACCCATACAAAAATAAATATGTTTTATATGAGTCAACTGGCCCTGTGATGTCAGTAGAAGGTAGCAGTATTGTATATTCAGCGCATACTGAAAGCGGAAACTCTGGATCACCTGTATTAAACAGCAACAACGAATTAGTTGGTATTCATTTTGCTTCTGATGTAAAAAATGATGATAACAGAAATGCATATGGCGTCTACTTTACACCAGAAATTAAAAAATTCATTGCAGAAAACATAGATAAATAAACAAATTGACTTTAAACGAGCGTTGCAACATATCTCGAATTGTAAAGGAGCTTGAAAATGAATAAAAATATAGTCATTAAAAGCATGGCAGCTTTGACAATATTGACCTCAGTTACAGGATTGGGAACAACGTTAGTTGACAATGTTCAACAAATGGCTAAAGCAGAAAATAATGTCACAAAAGTAAAAGATACAAATATTTTTCCATATACAGGTGTAGTTGCCTTGAGTAGTGCAACTGGATTTGTAGTTGGCAAAAATACAATATTAACTAATAAACATGTATCGAAATATTACAAAGTGGGCGACCGTATTACTGCACATCCTAATAGTGACAAAGGTAATGGCGGTATATATACAATTAAAAAAATTACTGATTATCCAGGTAAAGAAGATGTTTCAGTCATTCACGTTGAAGAACGTGCAGTTGAACGTGGACCAAAAGGATTTAATTTTAACGACAATGTAACGCCATTCAAATATGCAGCAGGTGCTAAAATTGGAGAGCGTATTAAAGTGATTGGTTACCCAGAACCATACAAAAATAAATATATTTTACATGAGTCAACTGGCCCAGTGACGTCCATAAATGGAAGTAGCATAGTATATTCAGCTCATGTCGAAGTTGGAAACTCTGGTTCTCCTGTATTAAATAGTAACAATGAACTTGTAGGTATTCACTATGCTTCAGATGCGAATAATGGTAACAACAAAAATGGATATGGCGTTTATTTCACACCAGAAATAAAGAATTTTATTGCAGATCAAGTAGAAAAATAAAAATATTAGCTTCAAACGAGCATTAAAATATATCTCGAATTGTAAAGGAGCTTGAATATGAATAAAAACGTAGTTATTAAAAGTATTGCAGCTTTGACCATATTAACATCTATAACTGGCATAGGTGATTCAGTCCGAGAAGAAAAACAACAAATAGCGAAAGCTGAGAAAAATGTTACACAAGTTAAAGATACCAATGTCTCTCCATATAAAGGTGTTGTGGCATTTAAAGATGCGACTGGTTTTGTGATTGGTAAAAATACCATTATCACTAATAAACATGTATCGAAAGATTACAAAGTGGGTGATCGAATTACCGCGCACCCAAATGGCGACAAAGGCAACGGTGGCATTTATAAAATTAAAAATATTTCTGATTATCCAGATAATGAGGATATATCAGTAATGAACGTTGAAGAAAATGCTGTTGAACGTGGAGCAAATGGTTATAATTTTAACGAAAATGTACAAGCTTTTAAATTTGCCAAAGATGCAAAAGTTAACGACAAAATTAAAGTTATTGGGTACCCTTTACCAGCTCAAAATACATTCAAACAATTTGAATCAACTGGAACTGTAAAAAGTATTAAAGATAATAATTTAAATTTTGATGCATATATCGAGCCTGGAAATTCAGGATCTCCAGTTTTAAATTCAAATAATGAAGTTGTAGGAGTTGTGTATGGAGGTATTGGAAAAATCGGATCAGAATACAATGGTGCAGTTTATTTTACGCCACAAATCAAAGAATTTATTCAAAAGCACATTGAACAATAAACATATTTAAATTTACACCAAGAACATGTTGTTCAATGATTTTAATGAAAAAACATCGGTGAATATAACATAAAAAAACAAACGTCTATATCAAAAGCATCATGAATAAACAGAGGAGCACAAAAATGAATAAAAATATAATCATCAAAAGTATTGCAGCATTGACGATTTTAACATCAGTGACTGGTGTCGGCACAACAGTGGTTGAGGGTATTCAACAAACGGCTAAAGCTGAACATAACGTGACGAAGATAACGAATACTAGTATTTCGCCATACAAAGGCATATTAAGAGTAGGTGCAGGTACAGGTTTTGTAGTAGGTAAAAATACCATTTTAACCAATAGACATGTCGCGAAAGATGTTCAAGTAGGCAGTACGGTTCTTGCCCACCCGAATGGCGAAAATGATACTGGCGGATACTATAAAGTCAAAAAAGTTATCCCATATGCAGGCTCTGCAGATTTAGCTATTGTTCAAGTTGAAGAAGATTCAGTTTATCCAAAAAATAAAAAGTTCGGTGAAAATACTGAAATCCTAACGCTGACATCGGAAGTTAAAGCGAATGAAAGAATTGCTATTGTTGGATATCCAGCTCCATATAAAAATAAACATCATATGTATCAATCAACAGGAACAGTACTATCAATTAATGGAGATAAATTAGTATCAGATGCATTTGCTGAAGGTGGCAATTCAGGGTCACCGGTCTTTAACAATAAAAATGAAGTTGTGGGCGTTTTATATAGTGGAGACCAAATTGGTCATTCTAAAAAAGAGTCATACAGCGTATATTTAACGCCTGAAATTAAGAAATTCATTGCAGATAACATAGATAAATAAGACAAATAGGTCACTAACATTTTCCAAACTTAGATTAAATTTATAAACTTAATAATTAACTTAACTATAACCATATCTCAGTGATTCTATTTATTCGAAATGATTTTAAAAAATAAAACTTCAAAAACCTAACCTTATATTTATACGAATACTTAGAGGAGCACAAAAATGAATAAAAATATAATCATCAATAGTATTGCAGCATTGACGATTTTAACATCAGTGACTGGTGTCGGCACAACAATTATTGAAGGTATTCAACAAACGGCTAAAGCTGAACATAATGTGACACAAGTACAAAACACAAGTATCTCACCTTATAAAGGTATTGTTAGAATTGGATCAGCTACAGGATTTGTGGTAGGAAAAAACACAATTTTAACTAATAAGCATGTATTACCAGGAGTTCAAGTTGGTAGTACAATTATTGCTCATCCAAATGGCGAAAATGATACAGGTGGATTCTATAAAGTTAAAAAAATCATTCCATACGCAGGAACAGAAGATTTAGCAATAGTTCAAGTTGAAGAAGATTCTGTTTATCCAAAAAATAAAAAATTCAGTGAAAATACCGAAGTCCTTAAATTTGCGAGTGGTGCTAAAGTAAATGATCGATTGTCAATCGTTGGTTATCCTAAACCTTACAAAAATAAGCATCATATGTTTGAATCAACTGGAAAAGTATTATCAATCGATGGTAATCAAATGACTTCAGACGCATTTGCTGAAGGCGGTAATTCAGGATCACCAGTGTTTAATTCAAATCATGAAGTAATTGCAATTGCATATGCTGTCGATGTCAAAAATGATGCAACAAAAAAATCATATTTAGTTTATTTCACACCAGAAATCAAGAAATTCATCGCAGATAACACAGATAAATAAGACAAATAGGTCACTAACATTTTCAAACTTAGATTAAATTTTTAAACTTAATAACTAACTTAACTATAACCATATCTCAGTGATTCTATTTATTCGAAATGATTTTAAAAAATAAAACTTCAAAAACCTAACCTTATATTTATACGAATACTTAGAGGAGCAGAAAAATGAATAAAAATATAATCATCAAAAGTATTGCCGCATTGACGATTTTAACATCAATAACTGGTGCCGGCACAACAGTGGTTGAGGGTCTTCAACAAACAGCCAAAGCCGAAAATAGTGTGAAATTAATTACCAATACGAATGTTGCACCATACAGTGGTGTTACATGGATGGGCGCTGGAACAGGATTTGTTGTTGGAAATCATACAATCATTACCAATAAACATGTTACCTATCACATGAAAGTCGGTGATGAAATCAAAGCACATCCTAATGGTTTTTATAATAATGGTGGCGGACTTTATAAAGTTACTAAGATTGTAGATTATCCTGGTAAAGAAGATATTGCGGTTGTACAAGTTGAAGAAAAATCAACACAACCAAAAGGTAGAAAATTCAAAGATTTCACTAGCAAATTTAAAATAGCATCAGAAGCTAAAGAAAATGAACCTATATCAGTCATTGGTTATCCAAATCCTAATGGAAATAAACTACAAATGTATGAATCAACTGGTAAAGTACTATCAGTGAATGGAAATATAGTGACATCTGATGCGGTTGTCCAACCTGGTAGCTCTGGTTCACCTATATTAAATAGTAAGCGAGAAGCAATTGGTGTTATGTATGCTAGTGATAAACCAACAGGTGAAAGTACAAGGTCATTTGCTGTTTATTTCTCTCCTGAAATTAAGAAATTCATTGCAGATAACACAGATAAATAAATCCTTACATAGATAAATGATTTTAAAAATTAACAACAAACTCAACAATTCAAATCATCTCTGTGATTCTATTTATTCGAAATGATTAAAAAAAATAAAACTTCAAAAAGCTAACATTATAATTATACAAATACTTAGAGGAGCAGAAAAATGAATAAAAATATAATCATCAAAAGTATTGCAGCATTGACGATTTTAACATCAATAACTGGTGTCGGCACAACAATGGTTGAAGGTATTCAACAAACAGCCAAAGCCGAAAATACTGTTAAACAAATTACAAATACAAATGTTGCACCATACAGTGGTGTTACATGGATGGGCGCTGGAACAGGATTTGTAGTTGGAAATCATACAATCATTACCAATAAACATGTTACCTATCACATGAAAGTCGGTGATGAAATCAAAGCACATCCTAATGGTTTTTATAATAATGGTGGCGGACTTTATAAAGTTACTAAGATTGTAGATTATCCTGGTAAAGAAGATATTGCGGTTGTACAAGTTGAAGAAAAATCAACACAACCAAAAGGTAGAAAATTCAAAGATTTCACTAGCAAATTTAAAATAGCATCAGAAGCTAAAGAAAATGAACCTATATCAGTCATTGGTTATCCAAATCCTAATGGAAATAAACTACAAATGTATGAATCAACTGGTAAAGTATTATCAGTGAATGGAAATATAGTGTCATCGGATGCAATTATTCAGCCTGGTAGCTCTGGTTCACCTATATTAAATAGTAAACACGAAGCTATTGGTGTAATCTATGCAGGTAATAAGCCATCAGGTGAAAGCACAAGAGGATTTGCTGTTTATTTCTCTCCTGAAATTAAGAAATTCATTGCAGATAATTTAGATAAATAATTAAAACTTAGACATTCACCCAATCCTGACAAAATATACTATAACTAACATTTATTAATATATATTGCATTATTTAATATGCATCAAAGCCAATCAACGATTGATTTTCACCAACTCAATTGTTGATTGGTTTTATTTATGTATGAATGAACAACTTTTTGACATCATTGAGAATATAAATGATTATGAAAGTATTTGAAAGCTACAACATTTCCATAAAATTTTTCAATTATAATCGCGCCACTAAAATATGAAAATTTCCACCACCAACATCAAAATTCTCCACATCGCAACATAACCAAATGTTATAATAAATCTATTACACAAAGAGATAAATTACTTATTCAAAGGCGGAGGAATCACATGTCTATTACTGAAAAACAACGTCAGCAACAAGCTGAATTACATAAAAAATTATGGTCGATTGCGAATGATTTAAGAGGGAACATGGATGCGAGTGAATTCCGTAATTACATTTTAGGCTTGATTTTCTATCGCTTCTTATCTGAAAAAGCGGAACAAGAATATGCAGATGCCTTGTCAGGTGAAAACATCACGTATCAAGAAGCATGGGCAGACGAAGAATACCGTGAAGACTTAAAAGCAGAATTAATTGATCAAGTCGGTTACTTCATTGAGCCACAAGATTTATTCAGCGCGATGATTCGTGAAATTGAAACGCAAGATTTCGATATCGAACATCTGGCGACGGCAATTCGTAAAGTTGAAACATCAACACTAGGTGAAGAAAGTGAAAATGACTTTATCGGACTGTTCAGCGATATGGATTTGAGTTCAACACGTTTAGGTAACAATGTCAAAGAACGTACTGCGTTAATTTCCAAAGTTATGGTTAATCTTGACGACTTACCATTCGTTCACAGTGACATGGAAATTGATATGTTAGGTGATGCATACGAATTCCTTATCGGGCGCTTTGCGGCGACAGCGGGTAAAAAAGCAGGCGAGTTCTATACACCACAACAAGTATCTAAGATACTGGCGAAGATTGTCACAGACGGTAAAGATAAATTACGTCACGTGTATGACCCAACATGTGGTTCAGGTTCACTGTTGTTACGTGTTGGTAAAGAAACACAAGTGTATCGTTATTTCGGACAAGAACGTAACAATACTACATACAACTTAGCACGCATGAACATGTTGTTACATGATGTACGATATGAAAATTTCGATATCCGTAATGATGACACGTTGGAAAATCCAGCCTTTTTAGGACATACATTTGATGCGGTTATTGCGAACCCACCATACAGTGCGAAATGGACAGCAGATTCAAAATTTGAAAATGATGAACGATTCAGTGGTTACGGCAAGCTTGCGCCAAAATCCAAAGCAGACTTTGCCTTTATTCAACACATGGTACATTACCTAGACGATGAAGGTACCATGGCCGTTGTACTCCCACATGGTGTATTATTCCGAGGTGCTGCAGAAGGTGTCATTCGTCGTTATTTAATTGAAGAAAAGAACTACTTAGAAGCTGTGATTGGTTTGCCAGCGAATATTTTCTATGGGACAAGTATTCCAACATGTATCTTAGTATTTAAAAAATGCCGCCAACAAGACGACAACGTATTATTTATCGATGCATCCAATGATTTTGAAAAAGGAAAAAATCAAAACCATTTAAGCGATGCCCAAGTCGAACGTATTATAGACACATATAAGCGTAAAGCAACGATTGATAAATATAGCTACAGCGCGACATTACAAGAGATTGCCGATAACGATTACAACTTAAACATACCGAGATATGTCGATACATTCGAAGAAGAAGCGCCAATTGATTTAGATCAAGTCCAACAAGATTTGAAAAATATCGACAAAGAAATCGCAGAAATTGAACAAGAAATCAATGCATACCTGAAAGAACTAGGGGTGTTGAAAGATGAGTAATACACAAAAGAAAAATGTGCCAGAGTTGAGATTCCCAGGGTTTGAAGGCGAATGGGAAGAAAAGAAGTTAGGGGAAGTAGCAACTTTTGCCAAAGGTAAATTAGGCGCTAAGAAAGATGTGAGTCAAAATGGTGTGCCAGTAATATTGTATGGAGAATTATATACAAAGTATGGTGCTATTGTTAGCAAGATTTTTAGTAAAACAGATATTCCTGAAAACAAATTAAAAATGGCTAAAAAAAATGACGTTCTTATTCCATCATCTGGGGAAACAGCAATTGATATAGCAACTGCATCGTGCATTTATTTAAATAAAGGTGTTGCAGTTGGTGGAGACATTAATATTTTAACACCTCAAAAGCAAGACGGTAGGTTTATTTCATTGTCAATTAATGGAATAAATAAAAATGAATTATCTAAATATGCACAAGGGAAGACAGTAGTTCATTTATATAATAATGATATTAAAAATTTGAAAATAGCATTTCCAAGCGAATTTGAAGAACAAGTAAGAATAGGTAATTTCTTCAGCAAACTCGACCGGCAAATTGAATTAGAAGAACAAAAACTTGAATTGCTTCAACAACAGAAAAAAGGCTATATGCAGAAAATTTTCTCACAGGAATTACGATTCAAAGATGAGAATGGTAATGATTATCCAAAGTGGGAAGAGAAGAAAATAGAAGATATAGCAAGCCAAGTATATGGAGGTGGAACACCAAATACAAAAATCAAAGAATTTTGGAATGGTGATATTCCATGGATTCAAAGCTCTGACGTAAAAGTAAATGATTTGATTCTACAACAATGTAATAAATTTATTTCCAAGAATTCAATTGAGCTTTCTTCTGCAAAACTTATTCCTGCCAATTCAATTGCAATAGTTACAAGAGTCGGGGTTGGAAAACTGTGTTTGGTAGAATTTGATTATGCTACAAGTCAAGATTTTTTATCATTAAGTAGTCTTAAATATGACAAATTATACTCATTATATTCATTGCTATACACAATGAAAAAAATTAGCGCTAATCTACAAGGAACCTCAATTAAAGGTATAACAAAAAAAGAGTTGTTAGATAGTATAATAAAGATACCCCATAATCTAGAAGAACAGCAAAAAATAGGTGATCTATTTTATAAAATTGATAAATATATCAGTTTTAATAAATGTAAAATTGAAATACTTAAAAGTCTCAAACAAGGATTACTTAAAAAAATGTTTATATAAATGATATAGAATTTGAAATTTTGTAGAGGTGAATTGATGGAAAAATTAAATGAAGCAATTAAAAACTATATAGATAGTGATGAATTGTTCGCCCTTTTTATAGATGGACAATGGGGAGTAGGGAAAACTTATTATATTAAAAATAAAATATTAAAGGAATTTGATGATAAAATAGAAATTAGGTATATAAGTTTATATGGCCTGCAAAACTTATATGAAATTAAGAGTATAATCATAAGTAAATTGATAAATACATCTACTAAAAATCTTAGGAAAGTCCTAAAAAGCATGAAAAATTTCCAAGTAGTACCTTATTTAAATATGAATAACTTTTCTGATAACATATTACGTTATATTGATGATAATTCATTAAAAAAGATAAAAAATTCCCTGATGAAAAATAATAAAAGTGCGTTGCTAATAATCGATGATGTTGAAAGAATGAGTGACAAAGTAAGTTTTGAAGAATTTTTGGGATTTATTAGAAATGATTTAATTGATTATTTAGACTGTAAAGTGCTATTTATAGGAAATTTAGATGAGCTAAATAAAAAAGCGGATTTTCATAAGAATAGTGAGAAAATAATTTCTAGAATATTAAAATTTCCTAACAATAGAGAAGTAGCAATGGATATAGTAAATAGTAATTTACCTGAGTTATTTGTAAAGAACATCTCTAGTAAAGAGCTATTTAATGGTTTTTTTGATATAAGTGATGAAAAAAAAGAAATTATTTTCGAAAAATCTAAACAAAATAATTTAAATTATAAATATTACCATTTGAATATGAGAACTTTGAATTTAGTAGTTTCAAACTTCAAGTTAATTATTAATAAAATGCAAGATGAGATTAAATATAAATCAAAAGATTTTAAAATCACCTTGTACATTTCATTATTCATTTCATTATTTATTCTGTATAATGAATTTCGAAGCGGAAATTTAAATGAATCTGAAATTAAGGATCTTCAATTTACATATAATGATTTTAACAATTTAAATACGAAAACATCTATTGCTTTGTTTAAATACTTATACAAAAATAATGAACTAGCAAATTATGTCTTTTTTGATATAGAGCTAAAGAACTTATTATTATATGGTATTTTTGATGAATCAATTTTTTTGAAAAATATAACGAATAACTTCAAAGAAGAAGATGCTAAAGCTGATTTATTAAATGTATTAAAAGAATTCTTTAAATTAAGTGAAATTGAACTACTTGAAAAAGAAATTCAAGCTATAGAAATAATAAAAGATAAAAATAATGAAAATTTTAATTATAAAGTAAAAGCTTATTTATCTTTATTAAATTTAAAAGGAAAAAACTTATATTTAATAGATGACATTAAAATTAGCGAATTAGAAGATGAATTAGTGGATAATTACGATTTGCATCAGAATAATTTAATAGTTGGAGATACGATAAATAGACTAGATTTAGTTAGTTTTTCAAACGAGCAACTATATGAAGAAATCAAAAGTTTAAAAGACCGTTTAATAAATAAAAGAACAACTTTAATGACTTCTATATATAACCAATACTTAGAAACTATTTTAAATGGTGATTTTACAAATAGAACTAAATTAAAAGAAGCGTATATTGGAACGAAAGATATAGATACTATAGAAATAATCTATAATAATTTAAACAAAGTATCAAATGAGCTTAAAAGTAGTAATGAGAAAATTATTAATTTAAGTGCATTCATTAAAGATAATCATTGTAATTATAATGATAATATTCAATTAGAATATATTATAGGTGAGATGAAAAAATTAAAAGATGGTACTAAAGATAGAGTTACACAAATGTGTTTTAGCTTGTTGATCGATACACTGAAAGATATAATAGATGAATAATAGACATATTAATTTGTTTAATAGGATAAATATATAAAGAGTATGCTTCTTTTTAAATAGTGACTTAATAAGAATATAATTAAATTATACATTTAAATTGGCGAATCTGTAGTATGATAAAATTGTAGTTTTTATTAATGATACTAAAATAAGTTAGATCAGAAATAAGAATTAAAATCCCTTCACTATTTGTTTAGCGAGGGGATTTTCGTAATGTATAAAAAAATACAGATAAATTAATAATTTCTCAATATTATCCATTTATCTTCATTGTATTTAATAGGGTCTCAAATTTTTGTTTAAGATTTTCATTATTGCTTTTGAGTTTATTTATACTTTGTTGGGCCGCTTCGCTTGCTTTTCCTTCAAATGTACCTTCTAAATTTTGCGAAGAATTATTAATTGTTTCAATGATTTCATTCAATGTTTGAGATTTTAATGCTACATTATTTTTAGCGTTGCTAACCATATTATCAGTACTATTACGCATTTCTTGCTTTAATTGTTGTAATCTAGCTTCTTCTTGACTTTTCTTTGCATCTTTTGAGCTCATATAAATTACCCTCTTTAACTAAATAGTCCAAAAACATCGCTTTCTTCTAAATCTTTTTCTTCGAATTTATTTGCAGCAAATTCTAGTTTTTCAGCAAATTGTAGCAAGTCTTTTTTGTTTTGATCTAATTCCTGAATTAAGTCATCCATTAAACGACTATTATAAAACTTGAAATTTCCTGAACTTCCCTCAACTGCTAAAATCTCCATATATTGTTCAAGATCGTAAGGTGTTATAAATTCATGTGAACCGCTTAGAAGCTCTGATTGATATTTATCTAAAATGCGATTAGCCCCTGATATTGTTTCTTCTCTATATTCATCCAATGCAGTAATTATTTGTGTATACAAAAATAGTCTATCACGAATTGTGCTAGCGATATTACGCACTTCATCAGACTGAATTTTTACTTTTTTGCCTGAATTTTTGGAACTACTTTTGTTTTTTTTAACAGAGATTTTCTTTTCTGCTTTTAATTTTTTACTATCGCCTCTTTTGGGAATTAATGGTTCGTCCTCATCATTTAATTCATCATCAAAAGGATTTAAATCAATGCTTAAATCTTCTTTTTGTTTATTATTAAAACCTTCTATATCAAGATCATTCGATTCGAATAATTTATCTTTTTTATTGAGAATAGCAAAAGGATCAAAATCATTTTCACTTGTTCTATTTAATATAGAACTATCGATTTTAATAGAGTTGAAAAATCTGCTTTTTATATCAAATGGGTCAAATAATTGAAATCTATTATTAAGAGATTGGTCATCATTAAATTGTTCAAGTTCTGGCATTTCCTTCACATTACCATCTGCATCGAAATCATTGTAAGATTTAAGTGTGTGTTGACCAATCAAAGGAAGGTTAGTTATAAATCCATCATAATGTGGCATTGATGTAATATTTTTGCCAATACGAGGATTAAAAAAATTCAAATTATTAATAGGATCATCAAAATGGCCAATATTGCGTATTTTTGAATCATAGACACCATTATCAATGTCTTTTTTAAAGTCTCCAGTAAATGAATGGTATACGTTAGGTGCTGCAAACGTTGTACCGTTATCCAGATTATGTTTTATTAAATTATATTGAGCTAAAAACGCACCTAAACTATGTCCTAATGGGTGAATTTCACTATCTGGATATTTCTTTTTAACTGATTCAGTAAAAGCATCACTTTCGTCCATTTGAGTCGGTGCAAACTTAGCTGCCCATAGATCACCGAAAAGTGCTTTATTATTTAAATTAGAAGAAAAACTAAAAAGGTCATTTTTATCTTTTATTGTATTGTATTTTTTGTGAATAGTTGAGTTTTTTAAATCTTTATAATGATTATTAATTTTTAGATTATTTGTGTTATGATGAATGGGAAGTTGTAAATCAGTACGAATATCATTTAGACTATATGGGTCAGTGCCAGCGTAACCTATTAAAAGTTGACTCTTATCAACTTTACCTTTGATTACTGGAGCGAAAACATATGCTCTAAACCCATTCTGGGTGTCGTCGCGTTTTTCGATGACTTTGTAATCTTGGCCTAAAATTTTATAAGTGTTATCTTTTTTTAACTTTGAATAAGAAAAGTCAGATACTTTATGATAGATTTTGTCTGTATATTTCATAAGATTACCTCTTTAACATTAAATTTAGTGAGGATGAAAAAAATGGAAAGAAAAAAAATAATATTTATAATTTCCTTAATTATAGCACTCTTAATAAGTACTGGCTATTTAATCAATAAAAACAAAAAAGACCATTACATTGAAATACAAGAAAAGAGAATAGATTTATATTTTAAATATAACCTTAATAATTATCATTCAATGAAAATTACTAGTTTTAAAAAGACGCCTATGGGTGGCTATATTGTGGATGGATATGTTAATCACAACAAAAATTATGATTTTAAAGTTCTCATCTCTGCAACTGACAATCATCAATTTGAAGATAGCATAGGATACGATGATAAGACATTTGGTAAATTATTTAAAGAAAAAGACCATAAAAATGAATTAAAATCTACAGACATTATAAAAAAAGAACACTTGGACAAAAGTGATTATGAAGCCGATCCACCGTTATTCTTCTTTTCTGGGAGATTAGAGTGATGAAAAAGAAATATATTTTAATAATAGTTAGTGTAATTTTAATAGGTATGATAGTTATTGCATATGCACATAATAAACAAAAAAAAAGACCATTACATTGAAACGCAAGAAAAGAGAATAGATTTATTTTTTAAGTATAACTTGAATCATTATAAGTCACTTAAAGTAACGAGATTTAAAAAGTCGCCAATGGACAGTTATTTTATAGGTGGTTATATAAATAACAATAAAGATTATGAATTTCAAGCTTTTATTAATGTAGGTGGTAGAAAGCAATTTCAAAGAGATATAGGATATGACGAAGAAAAACTTGGAAAACTATTAAAAGAGCAAGAAATAAAAAATTGGAAAACCGTCGATCAAATAATTAAAAATGAACATTTAGATAAAAGTGAATATGAAGCCGAACCGCCGTTGTTTTTCTTTTCAGGATCACTGGATTAGATTCGGTTGTATGGTGAAATAAAAATTATTATTATCCTCACAATCATTAAAGGACAAGAGTATTTAAAAAAATCATTACATAACATACAAAAAGTGAGTATTACGAATACCAAAATTAATAATACTCGCTTTTTTTATATATAATTGATTAAAACTATGGCTATACAGATAAACAGAACAATCTCTAAATTTAATAAGATAAACTCTTTTGACCATATATCAAATGTAGTCTTATTAAATAGATTTAGGAAATTTCCAACAGGCGGTATAAAAAATAGCAAGAACTTTAGCACTGGATAACTTTGAACAGTAATTAGGGACAACTTTCTTTACAGATGACTAGTCTATTAAAATGAATCAGCTTTTTTGGGAATTATTTTACTTAGACTGGTACTCTAAGTTTCTCAAATATCTTGTATTTTAATTTGACGAATTCAATTTAAGAGGATAGATTCTCTTTGTTCAAGCATTAATAAAATCGCCTACATTTAAAATTAAACAACCCTTTAAAGGAGTTTTTTTAAATAAAGCTAAGCGACTCATTATTGAGTTGATCAAATATCGTTGAAACCAGAGCTAGTCCATAAAATATTTGTAACTGCTATTACTTTATCATCCTCTTTTTCAAAATAAAGTATATCTTCTTTATCTTCATCCTCTAAATGTAAGTATTCTATTTCTTCCATTTCTCAAGTTGCTATATATCGCAATGTTTAGTTGTCTAACTTCCGATATTGAACGCATCAGTCCAATTTGGCATAGAGCACTCTTTAGTTCTTGATGTTTCTCTTTAAAACCTTGCATATTTTACAAAAAGAAAAATTAGCAGTATAATTTAGATAACGAAAATAAGTATTTACTTATACACCAATCCCCTCACTATTTGCGGTAGTGAGGGGATTTTTATTGGTGCGGGGCTATTAGCGTTATTTCTGCACTAACAGGAGGTTTAGTTGGCGCAGGTGTTGGTGGTTTCCTTGGATCTATAGCTGCATCGAATATTGATACTAGTAAGGGAATATATATAAAATTAAAAACTAAAAAGAATGCAGCCGGGGAATACGTTCTGACAGGAGAAAAATGGGGATATCAGTAAGGGTGATTTTATGGATAGATTAAAATATTCACTTAAAGTTGGAATTTTAGCATTATTATTATTTTGTACTTTAAATTATTTAGTTCCAATGCAAAGAAATGCTTTTTCAATAATTATATATTCGGCAATTTTTGCTGTGTTACTTATGCTTTTAGTTTATATATTTTTAGGAATTTTAAAGAAATGACATGAAACAAATTAGCATTGGCTATGAAGAAATCTATGGGGATAGAATTTTTCATAGCCATTTTTTAAAAGAGCATGAAGTAAAAAATTGGAAAACCGTCAATCAAATAATTGAAAAAGAACACTTGGACAAAAATGAATATGAAGCCGAGCCACCGTTATTTTTCTTTTCAGGATCGTTGGATTAGATTCGGTTGTACAGTATAATGGAAAATATTATAATAAATTTATAAAAAAGGTATTTTATTTTGAAATCATGTCCCTTCGTTACATATAGTAGTAGAGGGGTTTTATTTTAATAATGTTTACACCTATAGTTATAAATTTATTAAATGATGTAGGTTCGATTTTTTTAGTTAGGGTGGGGAATCAATTGAAAGTTATTGAGAAAGTTCATTATGAAGATATTTTAGAATCAAAAATAGTTCGATTATTTCAGGCATTTATAAAGGACAAAATGGATCAACTTTTTATTACTTCTGAACACTTTGCTATTGACATAGACAAGGTATTATTTCAACTTAATTTAAAAGTTAAATATATTAAAATGGAGAGTAATACTTCGGGTTATTTAAGTGGAAGAACGATTTATATCAATAATAATCTCTCGATTAATAATACAAGATTTGCAATAGCTCGTGAACTCGGCCGTTATTTATACAAAATTAAAGATAACAACGATAATAGTCTAAAGAATTTACATGAAATGATTTATGAAAGCGACGTAAATCAGTTTTCAGTCGACTTACTTATGCCTAAAAAGCAAATAGAGGCATTAGTCTATAATTTTTATGAAGTCAATAATATCAATTTAAGTTCTGGTTTATCTGAAAAAGAACGAAACAAACTATTGAACCTTATATCAACTAAGTTGGAAGTTTCGAAAGTAGCTGCTGGATTAAGGCTGTATAATTTAGGAATACATATTTGATAAATATTGTGAAAATCTAGTCGATTTATTAAAACCAAAAGAAAACTAATACAATTCAAGACCATGCAAACTCATTTATAAACATTGTCCGTTTAAAGATAGGTATGCGTGGTCTATTTTTATAAAATATATTTAATTACAGGTTTAAATATCTATAACAAAATCTCAACAGCAAAAAATAAATCTACATTAATCATTTATCTAGACTCAAGGAAATCATATATTTCTATGCCTTTTAACATATCGTCAATTTTAATGAGTAATTTCTCTACTAATATTCCAGGCAAATAGGCACGTGCTTTGGTGGCTTGCATCCATGCTGGTTTTGGATTATATTCGCCAATGTACCAATCAATGACTGTTGGTTTGATCATTTGACATAATCCAGCCACGCCAAATTGGCCTTTGGATTCTTTTGTAATAATTGCATGTAAAATTAAATGCTCGATTAAATCGCAGTAAACTAAGTTTTCTTTCTTTTGATAGTTGTATGAGTACTTAAATTCGGAAATGAATCTTAGGTCAGATAAGTTTTGGAATTTATTCTCGTTTATGTGATGACAATATAATCCTTCACTAGCTTTAGAGTATTTTCCTTTTGAAATACTCTTGATTTCTCCATTTAAAAATCGCGTGTATGATTTTTCCTTATAATAGTCATCGGTTACAGCGCCATATTTATTTAAAAGGTATGCTACAGCTTGCGAGTAAGTAGCGTCTAATAATTGACTATATTCATTAAATTTAGCTGTATATTCGTTTTTCTCCACTTCAATATAACTCTTTTCAAACTTTATGATATGAAATGCTTGTAATTTACAAAGAATAAAATCAGTACTCACTTAGTTACGTTCGACTTTTATTTGTCTATTACTCTTGCATAATGCGCCAATTGACTAATATTTTGTCATTGAATTCTACATTTTTGTATTGTTTTAATAGTTCTTCAGTTCTTTGTAAACAGACTGTAACTGTATCATCAATTGATAAATTAAATGCTGCAAAGTCTTCTAACTCTGTCCCTTTGTGAATTAAATCGATAATGTCTGGTTTCACCCCTAGGGAAGAGAGTGTTTCCATCATATAAGGTGTAAAGAGCAAATGCTCTGCATTGTCGATTGAAATAATACCGAGTTTAAGTTGATTAAAAAGACCATGCATAGTCATTAAGGTGTATTTTTCAAGTTGTTGTATATTTTCAAATGTTATCATAGCGGTTCTCCTAAAAATTACGATTAATCAAAGTATACCCTTATTTAACTTTAGTTTCTGCTGAATTATTTACACGGTTATCGTGTTTTTCTTCTTTATTAACAGCATTTTTATCACTTTTATCATCGACTTTTTGATCTGGTATGTCATTTTGAATGGCTTTGTTATTATCATTATCATGATGTTGAATGTCTTCTGACTCACCATCTGTTTCATCATGATCACTCATACCTGGGTTGTATTTAGGGCTTCTCTTTTTAAATGCTTCAAATTCTTCTTTATCTTTTTCTGACATATCATCAAAAATATTAATAATCGTACCATTGTGTCGATTAACAATAGCACAACGTTTTAATGGTGTGCCAACTGCATCGCGGACTAGATGTTCAACATAATATTCATGTTCATTACTTCGTTCAAGATTTGTTTTATAATTTAATGTTTGATTTTCGTTAGCACCTCTTGCTTTGTAATCGTTTCGAACGATATCTTCGGCTTCTTGTGGTGTCATTTGCTTTTCTGTATTTGACTGTGTAGTGTTGTCAGTTTGTTGCGTCTTTTTATTAGTGTCATTTGATTTACTATTATTTTCTTTATGTTGATTAGCACCGCAAGCAGTTAATAGTGACAATGATAATGCGATGGCAACGATAGCTTTGAATTTCATTTTTTTATCTCCTTGATTTGATTATGTATAATTAATTTTTCCGTAAAAGAAGGGTAGCCGAGCTACCCTGAAATTTTATTCTGTTGAAGCGTCGTACATGCTATCTTCATTGTGAATATTTTGACTAGGTGGTGCTTCACTAGTGGTAGGTTTGCTCTGGCGCATAGGCTCTACAGGAGCAGTTTCCTCATTAGATTCACTTTTTTCTACACTAGATTTATCACTTTTAGACGCATTCTGCTTATCCTCATCTTTACTAGACTTTTCGCTATCTTCAGAATCAGTATCCGCACTAGAAGTTGTAGCAGGTGTAGTAGCCGAAGCTTCATAACTTATATTATCGCTATTTGACCTCGCAACAGCTACTTCTGTATCTTGCTTGTCTTTTTTAGCTTTTGATGTTTTTTTAGCATCGGATAAATCAAATGTAATCTTCTTGACGCTAAATAAACTAGAAATAACTTCTAATTTTTTATCTTTTGCGTTGGCTATGTTTTCTGACACATCGAAAACAATTTTACCTTGAGCAGTGCTATCAGGATTTATACGCTGTAAGAAAAATGAATTTTCTATACTACCATTGTCACTTTGATTAGCAGACATTGAACCTGTATTATCTGCTTCAAATGTTTTATCACCGGATTTTAGCTTAAACATTGAACTATCAATTGTTAATGCTTCTTTACCTTTGTTTTTAATCGTCACATCAGCAACGACAAATATACCTTTAGCGTTTGTTGGTGCAAGAGATGGTCCTACAGATTTCATAGTTTCCACTGAATTTACAGTGACTTCAAGGTCGCCATTTTTAACAGTTTCACCGATTTTATGGGTTTTGTTCGTTTCTTTAGAACTATTTCCGCCAAGGTTACCTGTAATACCAGCTGTACAAGCTGAAATACCGATGATAATTAAAATAAATAATAATAGACAACCACCACAGCCCCAGAACCATCCTTTTTTAGATTTCTTTTGTCCGTATTGCTGGTGCTGTTGGTTTTGTTGATTTTGGAAAGCTTGGAATTGTTCCCATTGTCTTCGCTCTTCTTCGCTTTTGAATTGATTGCTCATGCCTAAAAAATCTCCCTCATTATTTACTATGTGATTAGTGCATAAAGCTAAATACAATTTGAATTCAATTCGCTTGTTGTTTAGTATTTATCAGGTTCACATGCACGTTTATCTTTATCTCTATCTAAATGTGGTCGATATGCTGGATGATCGGCAGTGACACCATTCGGATATACTTGTCTAAGTTGCTTACAATTGGCAAATGATTGTTGTGTGTTTGTTTCAGTTGATGGTGAGGTCTTAGGTTGCGTGGATTGATGATGGTTACTTGATTGTTGCTTTTCTTTTAAATCATCTTTCAAGTCGTCTTGTGATTTATCTTCTGCAACGTTTGGTGTGTTAATATCATCGTCTGATTGATCTTTTGTTGTTATTTCATCAATTTCATGTTGATTATTTTCAGTATTTTCATTTGCGGGTACTTCTTCGGTTGATTGTAAATCCTCATCTGTTGCTGTTTCTGATTTTTCCTCAGGCTTATCTTCATTTTTATTTTCATCTTTTTGAGTTAATTGCGTTTTTGATGATTGATTACTAGTGGAATTGTCATTATTACTAAACATCATTGAACAGGCTGATAATAAGATTATTAATAAAATAAAAGAAATAAGGCAACCGCCGCATCCTTTTAACATGCCGCGTCTTTCAGAATTTTTAACAGATTGGTTTTGATTCTTGTTGTTCTCTGTATTCAAAGGTAAATCTCCTCTATATTTATATGTTATTTTCATGATTTACTACATAAAACCTGGATGCATTTAAGAGGGAGTTATTAAGTGTAAAACGCTTTCACTATATCACATAATCATATTTTACCAAATTAGTAGTGGAAATACTTTAATTTTTTTCAAAACTTTAAAAATATTTTTGGGTTGTAGAAGTGTTAATTTAATAATTGTAAAGTTGTATTGCAACTCAAAATGACACGAACATGACAACATAATTTAACAAAATAATAATTTCTATTTGTTATAATATATTGTATTTATTTTTAGAGGTGTTGCTTTTGAAAAAGTTTTTAAGATTCAAGTGGATGAAAATATGTTTAATGCTATATCTACTGATTTTTTTAAGTAGTTGTGGCACAAATAATAAAATAGTAGACCAACGATTTGAAATACAACAACATAATGAAACAATAGGTAGTATTTACTTTTCAGCAGACTATGCACATATAAGAGGTATAGAAAAAGGCACTGCAAAATATTTCGTAGACAAAGTAGGCAGCAAACGTTACTTATTTATTGAATATATTCCGGATAATGTATTGAATTGCAAGCCGGACTTTTGGAAAACGTTAAAATATAAAAAGGATAAGATAACATATTATGTATATCTCATTGAAAATTTAGATGATGAAGTATTCCATTTAAGTGCATTACAAGACATGAATCGTATACCAATTGACATTGCAGATGATGTGGCAACAATGGGTAAATCACCACATCAAAATGACAGAATGACACTAAAATTAAATAAAAATAACTGATAATAGTAGACGAATGATATAACGATATGTATTGAGCATTATAACAATCATATCAATGAATCAATTCGTCTACTTTTTTATATTTTTAAACATAACCACTGCTAGAATGTCATAAAATCGTTATAATTATAATGTAAACGATTTTGGAGGAATAGCGCATGGACTTTTGGTTATATAAACAAGCACAACAAAATGCACATCATATTGCGATAACAGACGGTCAAGAATCTTATACTTATCAAAATTTATACTGTGAAGCGAGTCTATTGGCTAAAAGACTCAAGGCTTATCAACAATCTCGTGTTGGGCTATACATAGATAATTCGATTCAATCGATCATTTTAATACATGCATGTTGGTTGGCAAATATTGAAATTGCGATGATTAATACAAGGTTGACACCTAATGAGATGACGAATCAGATGAAGTCAATCGATGTACAATTGATTTTTTGTACCTTGCCACTGGAATTGCGAGGGTTTCAAATTGTATCGCTGGATGATATTGAATTCGCTGGAACGGATATTACAATGAACGGTTTGTTGGACAAGACAATGGATATCCAATATGATACATCGAATGAAACTGTGGTGCCGAAAGAGTCGCCGTCCAACATATTAAATACTTCATTTAATTTAGATGACATTGCATCGATTATGTTTACATCAGGGACAACTGGTCCTCAAAAAGCGGTGCCGCAAACGTTTCGCAATCATTATGCTAGTGCAATCGGTTGTAAAGAGAGTTTGGGATTTGATCATGACACAATTTGGCTATCTGTCTTGCCGATTTATCATATTTCGGGTCTCAGTGTACTTTTAAGAGCTGTTATTGAAGGGTTTGCTGTGCGCATTGTTGATAAATTCAATGCCGAACAAATTTTAACGATAATTAAAAATGAACGCATCACGCACATTTCGCTTGTGCCACAAACTTTAAATTGGCTTATGCAACAAGGTTTACATGAACCTTATGATTTACAAAAAATATTACTCGGCGGTGCTAAATTATCTGCCACTATGATAGAGACGGCATTACAATATAACCTGCCAATTTATAATTCATTTGGTATGACTGAGACATGTTCACAATTTTTAACAGCAACACCGGAAATGTTGCATGCACGTCCTGACACTGTAGGGATGCCAAGTGCCAATGTTGATGTAAAAGTTAAAAATCCTAATAAAGAAGGTCATGGAGAATTAATGATTAAAGGCGCCAATGTGATGAATGGATATTTGTATCCAACAGATTTAACGGGTACGTTTGAAAATGGTTATTTTAATACGGGTGACATTGCTGAAATAGATTATGAAGGTTATGTCATGATTTATGACCGACGTAAAGATTTAATTATTAGTGGCGGTGAAAATATTTATCCATATCAAATTGAAACGGTAGCGAAGCAATTTCCAGGTATCAGTGACGCAGTATGTGTAGGGCATCCTGATGATACTTGGGGCCAAGTGCCTAAATTATATTTTGTCAGTGAAAGTGACATTTCAAAGGCACAATTGATTGCATATTTATCAAAACATTTAGCGAAATATAAAGTACCGAAACACTTTGAAAAGGTTGATACTTTACCTTATACATCAACGGGTAAATTACAGAGAAATAAGTTGTATAGAGGATGATTTGATGAAGTTGACAGCTTTGCATTTTTATAAATATAGTGAGCCATTTAAGTCACAAATTGTAACACCGAAAGTCACTTTAACGCATCGTGATTGTTTGTTTATCGAATTGATTGATGACAAAGGAAATGCATATTTCGGGGAATGTAACGCTTTTCAAACAGATTGGTATGATCATGAAACAATTGCTTCAGTGAAACATGTAATTGAGCAATGGTTCGAAGATAATAGAAATAAATCATTTGAAACGTATGAAGCAGCACTAAAATTAGTAGATTCATTGGAAAATACGCCTGCTGCAAGGGCAACTATTGTCATGGCATTGTATCAAATGTTTCATGTACTGCCTTCATTTTCAGTAGCATATGGAGCGACAGCGAGCGGCTTATCAAATAAACAACTAGAGTCATTGAAAGCAACAAAGCCGACCAGAATTAAATTAAAATGGACGCCTCAAATCATGCATCAAATTAGAGTGTTACGGGAATTAGACTTTCACTTTCAATTGGTTATAGATGCAAATGAGTCATTGGATCGTCAAGATTTCACACAGTTACAGCTATTAGCGCGTGAACAGGTTCTTTATATCGAAGAGCCATTTAAAGATATCTCAATGCTTGATGACGTAGTGGATGGAACAATACCTCCAATAGCTCTTGATGAAAAGGCGACGTCATTGTCGGACATAATTAATTTGATAGAATTATACAATGTGAAAGTTGTTGTATTAAAACCATTTCGTCTAGGTGGCATTGATAAAGTGCAAACGGCAATTGATACTTTGAAAAGTCATGGTGTAAAAGTGGTTATTGGCGGCATGTACGAATATGGTTTAAGCCGCTATTTTACAGCGATGCTTGCTCGTAAAGGTGATTATCCAGGAGATGTTACACCAGCAGGTTATTATTTTGAACAAGATGTGGTTACTAAATCAGGCATATTAAAAGAGGGGCGACTCGAATTTCGCCCCCCTTTAGTGGATATAACTCAATTACAACCATATTAATGGTTATGTTTATGTGAATGCTTGCTTGCTGACTTGTCTTTTTTTAACGGAACAGGGTCAAAGCCACCTTTATGAAGCGGATGACATTTTAAAATACGACGGATGCCTAAATAAAGGCCTTTGAAAGCACCGTGGTATTGAATCGCTTCTCTAGTGTACTCTGAACATGTTGGATAAAAACGACAAGTTGGTGGAGTGAGTGGCGAAATGAAACGTTGATAAAAATGAATCATCGCCAAGAATATCTTTTTCATAATTAATGCCTCCAACGATAGTAATTAACTATTATATTAACATACAATGTAGGGATGTGATGCGCGTGAAGTTTAGGGATAAAGATAATCGTCAAGTTAATTTGACATTTAAAGAGGATAATGAGATAGCAGATGGCAATCATGTGCTAGCTATTCCAACGTTTAAAAATCAATTGCTTTTTACCAAACATAATTTACGGGGTATTGAATTTCCTGGTGGTAAAAGGGAACGCGGGGAAAGTAGTGCTGAAGCAGTTACCCGTGAATTATATGAAGAAACAGGCGCCAAAGTTAAAAATATTCATTACATAGCACAATATACCATTGAAACACATGATCAAACTGATTTTGTAAAAGATGTATATTTTATCGAAGTTGAATCATTGGTAAGCAAGAACGATTATTTAGAAACAGCAGGGCCAGTGTTGTTTAACTGTATCAATGATATTGAACTCGCCCAACGGAGTTTCTTACTGCAAGATAGTACTATTTTAAAATGCGTAGAGAGGGTGCAATCACTTGGATTTTATCAAACGTAAACGAATGCCAATTGAATCTTTTACGCATCAATTCGAAGAAATTACATATTTGTCAGATGACTTACAAGTAAAAGCTTTAATGATGACACCACATCATGAAGTAAATCGCATTGTAGTATATTTGCGAGGTGGCAAAGGTCAAGTAGGACGTGTGCGCGCAGGTAGATTAATGCAATTTTCAGATAGTCAAACTTTAGTGATTGGGCCATACTACCGAGGTAACAATGGGAGTGAAGGTAAAGACGAATTTTATCGTGGCGATTTAAATGATGTGACGCAACTATTAAGATTGCTACATGATAAATATCCACATGCATTTATCCACATGGTTGGTTTTTCGCGAGGTGGTTTACAAGGATTGTTGACATTTCAAGACTTACCAGTAACAAGTTATACAATCTGGGGTGGTGTCTCAGATATTGATTTAATGTATGAAGAACGTGTCGATTTAAGAGGCATGCTACGAAGAATGATTGGTCATCCGAAAAAAGATCGAGCGGCATATGAGGCACGCCAAGCGATTCCAAACATTAATGAAAACAGTCCGCCAATATTAATTGTACATGGAGGGAAAGACCAGCAAGTTGGTATTCATCATGCGTATTATTTAGCGGACCAACTAGAGTTAAAAGGTGCTACGCATGAAACATTTTATCAAATGGCAGAAGGACATGTGCCAAGACCACCAGCGATGGTTGAAACATTGACTTATATTAAAGAGTTTATGAACCAAGTTGATTCGCATAGCTAGTATGAAACGTGGTGTGCGCATGGGAACTATCAAGCTTTGAAGATGTGTGATATACGTTGAATGAGGGGTATGCGCTTTCAATGAAAATGTGCTCCATGCAGATAACTGTATGTGCTTTTTGTGAATAGGAACAACTTGCGTTGAGTTAACGATAAGTACTTTATGCAAAGTGGGGCAACATGCATAGCGTAAGGAATCGGTACTTTATGTGAAGACGTGCTGCTTCCATTAAATGAGTGATGCGAGTTTGGCATGAAGGTCACCTTAAATGTGCATTGTTGTAATA
>ERZ1023200.35-NODE-35-length-35965-cov-19.173489_pt1 | contig 35965 bp, 35 predicted proteins | sample MGYA00380443_ERZ1023200 | MGnify/ENA primary metagenome ERZ1023200 (study PRJEB33173, sample SAMEA4830292) | metagenome | study: EMG produced TPA metagenomics assembly of the PRJEB25223 data set... | reverse complement strand
ACCTACGACCGATCGGTTAACAGCCGATAGCTCTACCACTGAGCTACTGTGGATTAATTTGTATGTGTTTGAATATCAAGCACAAATATTATTATAACAAGATTAAGTTAATTTGCAATAGATACCTTAAAAAAATATGCAGAACATTTACACTATATTTATAAAACATTCCGCATATTTTAAAAATAAACAATTTATTTATCTTCAAATAAAGAATAGCGTGTCAATGCTTCAAACACATTCAATGTGGCTTTATTATAATCTATTGGTTGGTCGGGATTTTTTCATATCATGCGAGATTGTTTATCTACCATGTAATAGTAAAAAATGGAATTGTTATATTGATGCCATAAACTGTGGTATGAAACATGAAGAATGATAGATTCATTATTAATAAATGTCACTTTACATTTACGATTTTTTAATTCTTTAATACTTTCGATATAATGCATATTTAACCAAATATTTTCATTTTGTCTGTCAGAATGTGTTGGGAAAAAATAAGTTGGAAATAATGGTGTTAGTAAAATAGGTGGTTTACTAGAAATGCCAGTAATGCGGTTTGTCTCTGCTTTCTTGCCAAGATAAGTATTACCATAAAATTTGCAAGAGCGTTCAATGATTTTCTGGACTTTAAAAGGATTTTGAATACGCGTTTTGTCAAACCGAATTATTTCACTACCGTTTCTTTGATCGTCATCATCAAATGCTGGTCGAATAACCATGTCTCCTTTGCGTATCACATAAATATTTTGAGAATACATAAGCAAAACCTCGCTTTATTAAGTTTTAAACCATTAATATAAAAATACAATTAATGATATAAAGATATTTTATAATAAAATTCTGAGTTGTCAAGTTATTATTTTGGTGAAAATGTACAATAATTTTTAACTAATAGTCAGAATATTCATTGATTTCAAAATTAGAAAAATGTATACTTATTATAAATTAAAGAAAGGTAGTGGTTTCTATGAAATACAATACTAATGTTAAACATACAACTTTAGAAGCGTTTGTCACAACTGTCAATGATTTGGGTATTGAATTAATTATCAATGAAGCACTTCGAGAGGTAAGAAAACGACAGCTCATAGAACTTATAGATGACGCACTCGTCAATAAAGATGAAGCAGCATTTAATCAATATACGGCAGAATACAAAAATTTGGAGGCATTTCTCGGTGAATAACATTGATTCGAATTCCATAACGCAATCATAAAAGGACTATTCTTAACATCTCATACATGTAAGAATAGTCCTTTAATCGTTTATGACATTAATCTAATTAATTCATGTCTATCTATGTCACCGAAATAATGATATAAATCATATTCTGATAGTGCTTCTTCTATGTGCTCAAAGTCGTGTAGACAGCCAACTAATGCATTTTCAAGATCAGTGACATCTCCGACACCAAAGAAATCACCGAAAATTTTTGCATGTTCGATTTTACCTCGTTTAACATCAAACTTAATTTGTACAAATCCTTTTTCAAATTTTTCCTCGCGTTCAAAGTTATATTTAGGGTTTCTACCATAATTCCATTCCCAAGTTCTATATTTGTCGTTACTTAACTTTTCAATATTTTCCCAATCTTCATCCGTTAATTTATATTCTTCTACTTCAGTTTCTCCAAAGATAGTTTTCAAGATGATTTTTTTAAATTCTTCAATTTCTAAAGGGTCATTTAAAAATTCTTGAATGTTTGCTACTCGTTTACGAACAGATTTAATACCTTTTGATTTAATCTTAGCTGGATTAACTTTTAGTGCATTCTGAACTTCGTCTAAATCACTATTTAACATCAACGTACCATGACTAAACATTCTATTTTTAACTTTAACCATAGCATTCCCTGAGATTTTCGCTTGTCCAACTTGAATATCGTTACGACCAGTTAATTCAGCATTTACGCCTAAAGATTGTAATGCTTGAACAATTGGTTCAGTGAATTTTTGGAAATTGTGGAAACTGTTACCATCATCATCTGTTATAAAACTAAAGTTTAAATTGCCAGTATCATGATAAACAGCGCCACCACCAGAAATTCTTCTAACTACATCGATGTTATGAGCATCTATATATGTCTGATTTACTTCCTCTATCGTATTTTGATTCTTTCCAACAATGATAGATGGTCTATTTATGTAAAATAAAAAGTAACTTTCTTCTGCTGGTAAATTTTTTAAAACATATTCTTCCATTGCTAAGTTTAAAGTTGGATCTGTAATATTATTATTACTAATGAATTTCATTACAATCTCTCCCTTATATCTATATATATTCTCTACTTATTTATGCCTTAACTTTGCTCAAAATGCCAATTATATACTCACAAATCATTCTAAATATCGGCTTAAAGTTACATTTTATTATTTTTGATTGTTAATAGTTTATTTGTTAAGTGAATTTTAGTACAATATAATTTAGTTATGATTTAAGGAGGACTTAAAATGACTGTTGCAGAAGTGGGTAACATTGTTGAGTTTATGGATGGATTAAGAGGTCGTGTTGAAAAAATCAACGATAACTCTGTTATTGTTGACTTAACAATTATGGAAAATTTTAATGACCTTGATTTACCGGAAAAAACTGTTATCAATCATAAACGATATAAGATTGTTGAATAAGAAGGTAAGTTATAATGAATAAAATCTCGAAGGCTTTAACTTGGTTTATTATAAGTTTCATTATATTTCATCTCATATTATTTATTATGTGGGGCGAACACCAAGAATACTGGTATTTATATACAGGTATAATGCTAATTGCTGGTATCAGTTATGTGTTTTATCAAAGAGATATTGAATCTAAGCGGTTGCTTACATCAATTGGTGTTGGTATTATTACGGCAATTATTTTAATTATGCTTCAACTTTTATTCTCACTTATAACTTCTAATTTAAGTTATAGTTCATTAATTAAAGAATTAGCAAGAACAGGTGTCAATTGGAAGTGGCAAATGTTAGTAACTTTACTTTTTGTCATTCCATGTCACGAGTTATATATGAGAACTGTTTTACAAAAAGAATTAACACATTTTTCAATACCGAAATGGGTGGCTATATTAATAACTGCAATTTGTTCTAGTTCATTATTTATTTATTTAGATAATTGGTGGATAGTAACATTTATATTTGTTGCACAAGTGATATTATCATTAAGTTATGAGTATACTCGACGCATAGCAACAACATCCGTTGCACAAATTGTAGCTATTATATTGTTATTAATTTTTAATGCTTAAATAAGCTTTTCTTAGACGTCTGTGTTCTAAGAAAAGCTTTTTTGCTTTAGAATAGCAATACGAAGATTCGAGGCATGCTTCATTATAGTGGTAATATTTTTTAACAGTAAGCAGTTATTATTGAGATTAGGTTTTAGTCTGTTTTTATTACTAAATATTTTATAAAAATGGCATAATATTTTTTGAGCAAGTTGAATTGATGGTGGCTATCTGAGTAAAGGGGGGTGGTGCCTATGGCATTAATTAACACTTTTGAAAGGAAAAGCCTATTGTGATATCTATTGCAAACGCATTACATTTAATGTTAAGTTTCGGTATGTTTATCGTCACTTTCATTGGTATAGTAGTCGCAATAATAAATTTAAGCAATAAAAAATAACCATCATTTCAAAACTTTGACATAGAATGATGGTTAAAGAAAATCTCATTTAGTCACCGTCTTTTTAACGGGCTCATTAGGCGACATGTTCCTGCATGTCGTCTTTTTACATTTTTATAGTAACATATCTTTTATTTAATTGTCTATGTTTATTAGATGTGTAACAAAATTTTGAAGTATTTTCCGTATATTGCCTGCTAAACATGTCAGATTTGAAAGGAAAATCATACTGTGGTAGAAATCAATTATGATTATATGGTAGTACTTATAAATAAGTGATTTCTATTGAATATGTAATGAAGTTCATATATTAATATAACTTTCATTGATATAGAAGTCGCAATGATTAATTTAAACAATAAAAAACAACCATCATTTCAAAACTTTGACAACGAATGATGGTTAAAGAAAATCTCATTTAGTCACCGTCTTTTTAACGGGTTCAATAGGGGACATGTTCCTGCATGTCGTCTATTTATGTACTGCGCAATTTAATAATAATACAATTATACTTTGATGTCCATTTAACATAAAGTGGTTGAAATTTGTAGCAAATAAATTAACCTTGACTATTTTCAGAAAATTCTGTATAAATAACGAAAAAGAGATATGGATTAAATATGAAGAGGTTGTTTTTATAGAAGAATAAAATTTTTGGCACTATATTATATTTAACTTTAGCACTTGGATTATCAACAGCAGCTTATGCATCTACAGAATACGCAGAAGGAGGCACTTGGAGTCACGGTGTCGGCAGTAAGTATGTTTGGTCTTATTATTATCATGGTCATAAAGGACATGGTGCAACAGCTATTGGAAAATACAGATCATTTAGTGGTTATACAAGAGCTGGTGTAAAAGCAAAAGCATCAGCTACTAAAAATAATTGGTGGGTCAATAGAGCATATTATAACATTTATTAAATACTAAATAATCATACAAAATAAACAACGCAAGAGGTACAACATGAAATGGTTCAAATTAATACTTGATGTTACAATCTTCATTCTGATTGCTATATTGTTATTTGTTTATACATATAAAGAAAACGAAGAAATATTGCCTGATACTAAATACCCTATAGCGGTAACTGACTGGAATAAAAAATATAGTAAAAATGAGATTTATAAACGTATAAATCAATTCGCTAAAAATGAGAACGTAGCAATCTATAAATCAACTTCAAATTATACAAACAAAAATGTAGATAAAGATATATATGTATTTAATAAATCAAAAGCAACAACTATCACTCCTTTTAATGCTAAATATAACATTCATTATTTAAGTGATGACGAATTATTAAAAAAAGATATCAAAGGGAGTTATTTTGTAAAAGACAAAAATTTTGACGTGTCTAAATTCATAAATTTTTTAAAAGAATATGGTGTTACTGCTGAATCATACAAAATAGATCATATGATGATTGCCGTTGGTGTCATTAAACAAATGAATATAGAAGTTCCGTTATCCGCACTTTTAATCGTTTATTTTATTTATTATATTTTCGAAAAGAACATTAATTTCAAAGCGTATACGATTAAGTATTTAAATGGTTTTACATTAAGAAAAATAATTTTTGAAAATTTTTCAAAAAAATGCACGTATTGGGTAACGTTAATCATAACTCAAATTCTTTTAACTACAAGTGTACTTTGGATATTAAATTACACGGGTAATTTAGATTTATTCATATTAAGATTAGTTCTGCTTTCATGTCTTTTCATTTTAACGATTAGTGTTATTAATTTATGGACTTTCTTAATGTTACTAAATTTAAATATTGCCAATATGATTAAAGGTAAGCAGCACTTTAAAACAATTCGTTTTATTAATACAGTTTGTAAAAGTATTCTCTTAGTACTAATAGCTAGTGTAATGATAGAAAATACTAGTGTTATTAAAGATTTGAATAAAATAAAGGAAACTGAGAAATATTGGAATGTATTAGATGATTATTACACGATTGAATTTGCACCTTATCACGAAACGAAACAAAGTTTGATTGATAATATGCTGCGATCAGAACAATTAGTAAAGGCTAGTGAAGCAGAAAATAATGCGATTTTATTCAAACCAAAGGGTGACTCCGTTGACAATGACAACTTTTCGCCTGATGAGGGGAATGTAATATTAGTAAATAATCAGTTCTGGTCGATTTATTACAAGCAGTTTCAACCTGATATTCCGATAAAAAATCAAAAAAATAATGTGGAAGTAATTATTCCACAAAAGTTTCATGCAATGCGTAATGAAATCAATCAAGCATATCATTCATGGTTTGAATTTGTACAAAATAAAAATAATAAAGAGAATAAGTTATCTATACAGTTTATCAACAAAAATGATTATCGAATTTTTTCATTTGATGCACGAGATAGTCGCCATTTGTCATTTATAGAGGCGCCAATCATTGTGAATGTTCAGGCATCAGATTTATCGAATGATTTTTATTATGCCATGATCAGTCAAGGCGGGTATTTATTCAAAAATTATGACGCGCTAGTAAAAAATATTGAAAAGTATCATCTTGATGGGGAAATCAGTGGAATAACCAATTATAAAGATAGCGTGATGGAAATGTATCATGAAAACAATTTGAAATTAACAGTACTCAACTTTTCACAAATCATTATCGCAATCATTTTAATAATTATTATTTTATTTGATGTGAAATATTATTTTGAACAGCATCGAAAATTACTCGTAATCAAAAAGCTATATGGTTATTCAACATTAAGAGCCAATTACCGATACTTATTAATAAATAATATAGTTGTTATTTTTATTGGAATATTGACGAATGTAATTTTACATTCTCACTATATAATGATGTTATTTGCAACGATTCTTGTCGTTCAAATATTATTGCAGATTTGCAGCCTATACTATCATGGCCGACGTTTTAATGAAGTTATCAAGGAGTTTTAACTATGAAATTTATCATTGCAATATTATTAGGATTAATATTATCCATTACTATTGCTTTTACAATCATACATCATCCTATACTTGATCGTTTTAATCCTTTCTTAAAAACGGAGTATAGTTATGCCAAAGTGCCAAAAGGTACGCAACAATATGTTAATATTACGGCTTATAGTGAAAGAGGGGAAAAGCTTGATTATAAATTAACATTTAATGGATTTTCACCTAGTAGAACGTATGTCGAAATAAAGCATAAAGGGCAATATGTCATATCGATCACATATGTTGAAAAAGAGGATACACCAAAAGAGGTAAGACAAGAATGATAGAATTAAAAGATTTAACCATACAAAAAGGTAATACACATATTTTGAAGAAACTTAATTTGAAATTTCAGTGTGGAAAATCATATGCACTTATTGGTAAAAGTGGATGCGGTAAATCTACATTATTAAATACTATTGCTGGACTTGAAAAAACAGGAAAACAATATGTCTATTTTAATGGTCAATTAGAACAATTTAAATCTAATTTTTACAGAGATAAATTAGGATATTTATTTCAAAATTATGGATTAATCGATAATTTGACAGTAAATGAAAATTTAGATATTGGATTAGCATATAAAAAAATAAGTAAGAAAGAAAAAGAACAATTAAAGATACGTTATATAGAACAGTTTGGTCTGTCAAACAGTTTAAAAAGAAAAGTTCATACGCTAAGTGGAGGTGAACAACAACGTGTCGCTTTAATTAGAATGATGTTAAAAGATCCGATTGTTATATTAGCTGATGAACCAACGGGTGCGTTAGATCCTAAAACAGGACAAATGATTATTCAATCATTATTTGGTTTGGTCGATGAAAATAAAGTGCTGATTTTAGCAACACATGATATGGCTATTGCAAATCAATGTGATGAAATAATAGATTTAGAACAGTATAGAAAAGTAGCATCTTTGTGATATCCAAAAGATAAAATTAAAAGCCAATCAATGGGAAATGTTGACTTCAACACTCCGTTTGATTGGCTTTTATAATGTGTTACTAAGTTATGAAAGTAACAACGGCAAACTGAAAAAAAGCAATATAATAATATTTAATACGATTAGTAATAAATGTAATTGATTTTTCGTTTTAATATAGCAAAAAACAATGACTAAAGATAACAACAATATCATGATTGCACCTGGGAAGAACCATAATGCTGAAGCTGTGTACCAAATCATTGGTAACGCCATAATAATAAAAGATATAAGACAAGAAAGGATACCAATAATATTATAAGTTCTAGTCAAAATTACACCTCCAATTTTCATTTTAAAATGACATGCGTAAAACAATCATTTTAAATACATCATACAATAAAATTAAATTGTGCGATAGAAGAATTTGAAATTAAATTGAATTGGCTTGATTAAAAGGTGATTTTATAGAAGTTAATAAAAATGGTTATTTAATAGAAAAACATAATATTAAAGACATGGCTGATAAAATACTAAAGCTTGTTAATAATGATGTTTTAGCAGAGGAGTTTGGTTCGAAAGCGAGAGAAAACATTATAGAAAAATATTCAACGGAATCAATATTAGAAAAATGGTTAAATCTTTTCAATAGCTAAATGAAAAAATCCTAGGTATTCATGAGTACCTAGGATTTTTACGCATGATATATACAAAAAAAGAGAGGATAGTCCTCTCAAATAATAGTTAATAAAATTGTAGCCATTTCTTCCAGCTGTAACTACTAATACAAGCTAAGTTCATTACGATATGTATGATTTCAAATTCATAACCACTTACATATCCTCTTGTAAGTTTAAGTGTGAAGATTGAGCCTAACATAACACAAATATAAAAAACATTAACATAAGGCGTTAAAAAGCCGATAATAAGTGCTAAACCTCCAACAACTTCACCAATTGACATCAATACTGCGATGGTAGGTGGTAAACCTAAAGAGCCTAAGAAGTGAATTGTTCCATCTAAATCAACAAATTTCAAAGTACCATGCACTAAGAATGATGTTGCTAACATCCATCTAATTAAAAGCATACCTAATTTCATCATGTCACCTCCAACATTCGTATTTTTAAAACATAGTCCAAATTATATTTGTAAACATGTGGAAAGTAAAGATTTTTTATAAGATTAATTATTAAATGTTTATTAAATATTCTATTGTATTGAACAATTGTTGTAGAAAGATGTTTAAGTTATCAGTTACTTTTTGTATTTATAAATAAAGATTAGTACATCATAGTGCAAAGATTAGAGGTAAATGAATTAATTATTGCATCGCTATTTATGAATCGTAAACACTATTATGAAATTGCGAGAGTAGTATGGACAATTAGAATGATGGTTTGAGATAAATGAGTGTTATTAACCAGTGCGTCATTTTCAAAATTAGATGCCATTTGCTGTTTATAATAAGAAGATTTGATAATTAACTATGATAAGAAAAAATAATAATCCCCTAAATACATTATAAACAAATTAAATAATAAAATAATAATATAGATTTCTACTAAAGTTGTTTGGAGGTAAATGTGTGAATAGGAATATCGTTAAACTAGTTGTGTTTATGCTAATTTTAGTTGTAGCAGTAGCGGGTTGTGGTCAAAAAGATACTGAAGAGAAAACTGAAATGACGACAATAAAAGATGAATTAGGAACTGAAAAAATTAAGAAAAATCCTAAACGTGTTGTTGTATTAGAATATAGTTTTGCTGATTATTTAGCAGCATTAGATATGAAACCTGTTGGTATTGCAGATGATGGCAGCACTAAAAATATAACAAAGTCAGTAAGAGATAAGATTGGGGCATATGAATCGGTTGGGTCTAGACCGCAACCGAATATGGAAGTGATAAGTAAATTAAAACCGGATTTGATCATTGCAGATGTTAGCAGACATAAGAAAATCAAATCAGAATTGAGCAAAATTGCGCCGACAATTATGTTAGTCAGTGGTACGGGCGATTATAATGCAAATATTGAAGCATTTAAAACAGTCGCTAAAGCAGTAGGCAAAGAGAAAGAAGGCGAGAAACGTCTGGAAAAGCATGATAAAATATTAGCGGAGATTAGAAAGAAAATTGAACAGAGTACGTTAAAATCTGCATTTGCATTCGGTATCTCAAGAGCAGGTATGTTTATTAATAATGAAGATGCATTTATGGGACAATTCTTAATTAAAATGGGTATTCAACCTGAAGTCACAAAAGACAAAACTACTCATGTTGGTGAACGCAAGGGTGGTCCTTATATTTATTTAAATAATGAAGAACTTGCCAATATCAATCCAAAAGTTATGATTTTAGCCACTGACGGAAAAACGGACAAAAATAGAACGAAATTCATTGATCCTGCAGTTTGGAAATCATTAAAAGCTGTGAAAGATAACAAAGTTTATGACGTTGACCGAAATAAGTGGTTGAAATCAAGGGGGATTATCGCAAGTGAAAGTATGGCAGAAGATTTAGAAAAAATTGTAGAAAAAGCAAAATAAAAATACAGCGCCACTCGTAAATCATATAAGAGTGGCGCTGTATTTTTAATTATGTTTATTATCTGTCGGATGTGATGATTTACCTGAAAGTTTATTTCGAATAAATTTAATTACATAACCGACAAGGATTGTTTTAATAATTCTTTTAATGAATTGGCGCATCGTTACATACCTCATTTCTCTATATCTTACGAACTATATACCCATTCATATATGCTTTTTAAACGTCATTGTCACAATTTAATTTTTAGGGAATATAATATAACCATCTTTATCTGCTTTTTTAGTAAAAATGACAAAAATGGCATGTATTATTGAGATGATGGTAGGGATACCTGTCCAGAAAAATAATAAGTGAAAAAGACCTTGTCCAAATTTATCAGCATAAAATTTATGAATACCTAAACCTCCAAGAAATAATGCAACAATAACATAAATGGCTTTATTGACTTTCATTTGTAAATCCTCCTTAACTATAATTCTACTTAAATTCGTTGTGAAAACCAATATTTCTAACTTTAGAATTTTCAAACTTTCTAAAATTATAAGTATATCTTTTTAAAATAAGCTAGAATTTCTATATAATAAATGTTAATAAAGTAAAAGGGAATGATGACATAGTGATACGTCAAGCACGTCCAGAGGACCGATTTGATATTGCGAAGCTAGTTTATATGGTTTGGGATGATATGGAATTAGAATTGGTAAAGCATCTACCTAAAGACATGGTATTAGATGCAATTGAAAAAAGCTGTGTTGATGCAACATATCGAACTTTTTATCAGCATATTTTAGTTTATGAAGTAGAAAATAAAGTAGCAGGTTGTATTATTAGCTATAGTGGTGAAAATGAATTGAAATATGAAAAAGCATGGGAACTACTTGACTTGCCAGAAGAAATAAAACAATATGGTACGCCATTACCTGTAAAAGAAGCTAAAGACGATGAGTATTATATAGAAACAATTGCGACATTTGCAGCATATAGAGGTAGAGGCATCGCGACAAAGTTATTAACGTCATTACTTGAATCAAATACACATGTTAAATGGAGTTTGAATTGCGATATTAATAATGAAGCAGCATTAAAGTTATATAAAAAAGTAGGCTTTATATCTGATGGACAGATTGAATTATACAAGCACATGTATCATCATTTAATTGTTAAATAAAAAAACTCGACAGTTCGATGTAAGTCGATTGCCGAGTAGTATCATTTTATATTAAATGCCTGCAAATAATGCACTAATATAAATACCTAATGCATATAATAAACCGAAAAATGTATTTGTTTTACCAGCAGCAGCCATTGCTGGCATCATTGTAGGCGGTGTATCATTCTTCTTGAAACGTCTGATAACTTTAACAGGCATTGGGAATGATAACAACGCAAGTAAGTAAAATAATGAGCCACCAGGTTTAATAATGATCGTAAGTACAATAAAGGCATAAGCGATAAAGTACATGATTGCCATAAATGTTAAAGAAGCATTTTTACCTAATAGAATGGGTAAAGTTTTGCGACCACTTGCTTTATCTTTGACACGGTCGCGAATATTGTTAGCCATATTAATTAAACCGATAGTGATTACTATAGGTACACTTAACCAAATTACATAACTTTGAATATTGCCAGTTTGAATAAAGAATGCAATAACGATAATAAACATACCCATAAATACGCCTGAGAATAATTCACCGAAAGGCGTCCATGAAATAGGGAAAGGGCCACCTGTATATAGGTAACCAACAGCCATACATACTAATCCAACTGGTAATAACCAAAATGAAGAGTTAGCAGCTAAAAACAAACCTAATATTGCTGCTAAGATGTAAAATGCAATGGCTAATCGTAGCACAAGCTCTGGGCTCATACCGTTGCGAACAATGGCACCACCAATGCCTACAGATTCATGATCATCAAGGCCTTTTTTATAATCATAGTATTCATTAAACATATTAGTTGCTGCTTGAATAAGTAAGCATGCTAGTAACATGGCAATGAATAGGCTGATTTTAATATGATCTTCGCTACCAAGAAAATATATTTTAGATGCTGCTGTACCAACTAAAACGGGTACTACGGAAGCAGTTAATGTATGAGGACGCATTAAATGCCAATATTTCTTAACTGTAGAATATTGCTGATATTGATTACTCATTGAATACAAAACCTCTTTAAATCATATTTTTTATAACAAAGATATTTTAATAGAAAGTAGCATAAAGGTCAATTGACGTGAAAAATTGCAAGATAAGTTTAAGCAATTCTTGTAACACAATTATCCAAAAATGATACAATATAATAATGAGTGAAAAAAGACGAAGAAAGAAGTGAAATGAATGGCTACGGGCGTATTAGAGGACGATATTGTCAAAGAGATATATGGCAGCTCAAAGGAATGGGTTTCAGTTGAAGTGAAATTATCACAGTCACTAGACCCGAGCACATTATTTCATCTCACTGACAATGAGGCAGGAGATCGCTTTTATATGCGTTTGAATGATAATCGAACGTCATATTTTGGCTACAAAGCAATTCAATTATTCAAAAATAATTCTAAAAATAAACAATCTATTTTTAAAGACTGGGAAAAATTAAAACATAACATCACATTTATACATCCGCAATCTGAGAAACATCATCTTCGAGTTGTTGGAGGGTTTCAATTTTCAAGTCATAAATCAGATGATGAATGGCGAGAGTTTGGACTAAATCATTTTGTATTACCTGAAGTTTTAATTTCAACTGATAATAATGGGACATTTTTAACTTATACAGTTAAAAGGGAAAGTTTTACTGTTGAGGCATTGAACGATTTAATGGATTTGTTCAACAATATATCGGATATAGATGTGGACGAGCAAATTGGGGAAATTACTAGAAATGAAGATATTTATAAAGATGACTGGCGTCAACTTGTAGTAGAAGCTATAGAATCTATTAATAATGAAGAAAAAATTGTACTAGCACGTAGACGGTTAATAAAGTTCGATAAAGATATCAGTATTCCATATATTCTAAAGCAAGCATATTCTAAAGAAAAAAACAGTTATATATTCTTGTTAGAATCACAAGATTCTATTTTCTTTTCACAAACACCTGAACAATTAATAAAGGTCAATAATAAAATACTATCGACTAAAGCTGTAGCAGGTACAATTAAACGTTCACAAGATGAGGACGAAGATACAAAAAATGTTGAAGCATTTTTAAAAGATAATAAAAACTTAATCGAACATCGATTTGTTGTTGACAGTATTTTACATGATATTAAACCTTATATCACTGAATTACATTATGATAAGACGCCTAAAATTCTAAAAAATGATCATTTATATCACTTGTACACTGAAATAAAGGCGCCACTGAAGGATGATTCGTATATTAGTTTAATTGATCATTTACATCCAACACCTGCTTTAGGTGGCTATCCAAAAGAATTTGCGATGGATTTTATTGAACAGAAAGAATTTGGTACACGAGGATTATATGGTGCGCCGGTTGGCTATATAGATATATATGATGATTGTGAATTTATTGTTGCAATTCGTTCGATGCTTATTAAGAAAGCACAAGCAACTTTATTTGCTGGGTGTGGCATTGTTAAAGATTCTGATCCAGATAGTGAATTGGCAGAAACGAACCTTAAGTTCACACCTATGATGAATGCATTAGGAGTCGATATGAATGGGAAATCATAAAGCAGCTTTAACGAAGCAAGTTTTTACATTTGCATCTGAGTTATATGCGTACGGCGTAAGGGAAGTAGTTATCAGTCCGGGATCACGCTCAACGCCACTTGCACTTGCATTTGAAGCACATCCAAATATTAAAACATGGATACACCCCGATGAGCGAAGTGCAGCGTTTTTTGCAGTTGGGTTAATTAAAGGCAGTGAAAGACCTGTCGCTATATTATGTACGTCAGGTACAGCAGCAGCGAATTATACGCCTGCAATTGCTGAAAGCCAAATTAGTAGAATTCCATTAATCGTTTTAACAAGTGACCGTCCGCATGAATTAAGAAGTGTAGGCGCACCACAAGCGATTAATCAAGTAAATATGTTTAATAATTATGTAAGTTATGAGTTCGATATGCCTATTGCGGATGATAGTAAAGAGACCATTGATGCAATTTATTATCAAATGCAAATTGCTAGTCAATATTTATATGGACCACATAAAGGGCCGATTCATTTTAACTTGCCATTTAGAGATCCGTTAACACCTGATTTGAATGCAACAGAATTGTTAACTTCTGAGATGAAGATTTTACCGCACTATCAAAAAAGTATAGATGCATCGGCATTAAGACACATTTTAAATAAGAAAAAAGGTTTAATTATTGTAGGGGATATGCAGCACCAAGAAGTTGATCAAATACTGACGTATTCAACGATATATGATTTGCCTATTTTAGCTGATCCTTTAAGTCATTTAAGAAAATTTGATCATCCGAATGTTATCTGTACATATGATTTGTTGTTTAGAAGCGGTTTAGACTTAAAAGTCGATTTCGTAATTCGTGTTGGGAAACCAGTGATTTCTAAAAAGTTGAATCAATGGTTAAAGAAAACTGATGCATTTCAAATATTAGTGCAAAACAATGATAAGATTGATGTCTTTCCAATAGCACCAGATATTTCATATGAAATATCTGCGAATGATTTCTTTAGGTCATTAATGGAAGACACGACAGTTAATCGCGTAAGTTGGTTAGAAAAATGGCAACGCTTAGAGAAAAAAGGGCGTAAAGAAATTAAATGTTATTTGGAACAAGCTACAGATGAGAGTGCATTCGTTGGTGAATTGATTAAGAAAACATCTGAAAAAGATGCATTATTTATTAGTAATAGTATGCCAATCAGAGATGTAGATAACTTGTTATTGAATAAAAATATAGACATCTATGCAAATCGTGGCGCAAATGGTATTGATGGTATCGTATCAACTGCACTGGGTATGGCTGTCCATAAACGAGTTACATTATTGATAGGTGATTTGTCATTTTATCATGATATGAATGGACTATTAATGTCAAAATTAAATAATATTCAGATGAATATTGTATTATTGAACAACGATGGTGGCGGTATTTTTTCATATTTACCACAAAAAGAAAGTGCAACTGACTATTTTGAACGGTTGTTTGGCACACCGACGGGATTGGATTTCGAGTATACAGCTAAGTTATATCAATTCGATTTTAAACGTTTTAACAGTGTTTCAGAATTTAAAAATGCCACATTATTATCTGAAACTTCGAAGATTTATGAATTGATAACGAATCGCGAAGATAACTTTAAACAGCATCAAATTTTATATCAGAAATTGAGTGAAATGATTCATGACACATTATAATTACTATGAAGCAAACGTTGAGACCAATCAAGTTTTAGTATTACTGCATGGTTTTCTTAGCGACAGTCGTACTTATCATAATCACATCGATAAATATACTGATATCTGTCATGTCATCACTATAGACTTACCAGGCCATGGCGAAGATCAGTCTTCAATGGATGAAACGTGGAATTTTGATTATATTACGACGTTGTTAGACCGAATTTTAGATAAATATAAAGATAAATCAATAACATTGTTTGGATATTCAATGGGTGGGCGTGTTGCATTATATTATGCAATTAATGGTCACATCCCTATATCTAATTTGATATTAGAAAGTACGTCACCAGGTATTAAAGAAGAAGCAAATCAATTGGAACGCCGTCTTGTTGATGAAGCGCGTGCTAAAGTATTAGACATAGCAGGTATTGAATTATTTGTTAATGATTGGGAAAAGTTGCCATTATTTCAATCGCAAAAAGGTTTACCAGTTGAAATACAACATCAAATAAGACAACAACGATTGTCTCAATCGCCACAGAAAATGGCCAAAGCATTAAGAGATTATGGTACAGGTCAAATGCCAAACTTATGGCCGCGCCTGAAAGAAATTAAAGTACCAACATTAATATTAGCTGGAGAATATGATGGAAAATTTGTACAGATTGCGAAAAAAATGGCAAATTTAATTCCTAATAGTAAATGTAAATTAATTTCTGCTACAGGTCATACAATTCATGTGGAAGATAGTGATGAATTTGATACAATGATATTAGGATTTTTAAAGGAGGAGCAAAATGACTAACAGACAATGGGAAACACTTAGAGAATATGATGAAATCAAATATGAATTTTACGAAGGGATTGCTAAGGTAACAATAAATCGCCCTGAAGTACGCAATGCGTTTACACCTAAAACAGTTGCTGAAATGATTGACGCATTTTCACGTGCACGTGATGATCAAAACGTTTCAGTTATCGTATTAACTGGTGAAGGTGATTTAGCATTCTGTTCTGGTGGTGACCAGAAGAAACGTGGACATGGTGGTTATGTAGGTGAAGACCAAATCCCTCGCTTAAATGTATTAGATTTACAGCGTTTAATTCGTATTATTCCAAAACCGGTTATCGCGATGGTAAAAGGTTATGCTGTAGGTGGCGGTAATGTACTAAATGTTGTTTGTGACTTAACGATTGCTGCTGATAATGCTATTTTTGGACAAACTGGTCCTAAAGTAGGTTCATTTGATGCGGGTTATGGTTCAGGATATTTAGCACGTATCGTTGGACATAAGAAAGCACGTGAAATTTGGTACTTATGTCGTCAATACAATGCACAAGAAGCTTTAGATATGGGTCTAGTAAATACAGTGGTACCTTTAGAGAAAGTTGAAGATGAAACTGTGCAATGGTGTAAAGAGATTATGAAACACTCACCAACAGCTTTACGATTCCTTAAAGCAGCTATGAATGCTGACACAGATGGTTTAGCTGGTTTACAACAAATGGCTGGGGATGCAACATTGCTTTATTACACAACTGATGAAGCGAAAGAAGGCCGTGATGCGTTTAAAGAAAAACGTGATCCTGACTTCGATCAATTCCCTAAATTCCCATAAGTTATTTTGAATATGATATTAAGTCACTTGCGTCGTTTATTAGCGACGATAGGTGGCTTTTTTATTTTATAAGAATTTAAAAGGGCATTTTAATTAATTATCATAAAGATAAGATAGTTTGAGAAAAATTAATAGAGAAAGAATAAATGTTAAAGATTATTATTACAATGAAAAAACGAGCTGGTGAGAAATTGAATTCTCGCCAACCCGCTTTATGAAGTGAAATCATTTAAATTAGTTATACTAAGCGCTCATAAACGATTGGTCGCGAAGTGCCAATACCTTGTTTGGATGACGTTTGCATGAGGATATGCTGTGTATCATCATAATCAAGAATATAAATGATTTCTTCATTATCAATAGATGAAAATTTAATGCGTTGATGTGCCGTATCTATAAAAAGAATATGATATTGATTGTGACTTGTATCATCGCCATGACGTATACAAATTGATTTTTGTAATTGATGATTACTCCAATTACCAATGAATAAATTGATATTGGTTTGTTCTAGATGTGTGAGTTTGGTTGTGTCGTAAACTAAATTTATAAATTGTAGTTGATACATAGTTTTACCTGCCTTTAATCAATATCTATATTACTTTTTAGTAACCTATCATTGAACCATACCAGTTATAATCACGATTGAATGATAAATGTAATAGGCTTGAATCTGCATCTTGGATTGATAATTCTGTATCCCAAGGATTCCAGTAAATAAGTTTTTCTTGGTCATTAATTTTAGCATTACCAACAACTGCTAGCGCATGTCTTAAATGTGGGTCATTAGGGTTTTGAGATACACTTTGTGCAAGGATCATAATTCCTACATTATCTTTTGTAAGTTGATCAACTTGTTCATATGATGGTACGCCTTCTTGATAATGAATATCTCTGCCTTGTGATTTACCGTATTCAATCATTTGATTAGGGAATGTTGCACAATTAGGAAGGTCTTGCTCACTTACTTCAGGGTATAATGTACGCATAATATCATGTGCATTATAAGTGTCTGTATTTTTAGTTGCATTTAATAATGCTGCCATACTGAATCCTGCACACCATGAGTTATCGAATTGTTGTTCTCTAATTTTGAAGTTTTTTAATGTGTTTTCATATTGAACTTGATCTTCTTGTATCGCTTCGTTTTCTTCAACCTTAGTAGGTGTTACTGTATTTTTTAACTCTTGTTTCAATTTTGTTGAAACTGTTTTAGCGCTTTCTTTTTCTTTCACATTACCAGGTAGTGGCGTAGCTTTTACTAATCTAACTTTGCCATCTTCTTCAAAATAAAATCCTTTTTCATCAGTAAGAACAGTGATATTTGAATTTTTATCTTTAATTTGGTCTAAATCTTTAGCGATGAAGTTTGAAATTTTAACACTGTAATTCATGTCTTCTTTTGATTTGTTTAAATCATCTTTATTTTTAGGGCTAAGTGTTAAAGTATAAACAATTTTACCGTCTTTTATAACTGGATAATAGTAACTATTATCTTCTTCACCATTAAATTTATAAATTTTAAAAGCTTCGCCAAGTTCATATTTACCAGATTTTGCATTACTTTGTTTATCTAATGCTTTAGCATAACCAGCAAATTGTTGTTGTGCTAGATCTTTTACTTTTTGAGGTACTTTGTCACTCTTAACATTAATTTCTAGCTGTTTAGAGTGTGAATCGGCTTTGGCTTTATTGTTATTAGCAAATGCGCCTAGTGATAAAATAAGCATTGAAACCATTATGATGCTTATAATATTGAATACTCTAGATTTATATGAACTATTCATATAATACCCTCCATTTAAGTCAAAATATTTTGCGTTGCTAAGACTTTGCTTCTATTTATTAAATCCAAATTAAGATGAAGTTTATGCAGCGTCAGGGTTGTCTGAATTATTGTTATCGCCATTGTCTGGATTATCAGGGTTGTTAGGGTTGTCAGGGTTATTTGGTTCATCTGGGTTGTTAGGGTTATCAGGATTGTTAGGGTTATCAGGATTGTTAGGGTTATCAGGATTGTTAGGGTTATCAGGATTATCTGGGTTATTAGGTTGGTCATCGTTGGCAAAATGGATATCTTCAATATTTTGTTTTAAGAAGTTGCGTACATTTTCATTAATAAATACCGCACCATTAAATTCATTTGGTACACCGCCCCAATGAATTCCGATCACTTCATTTTTTTCATTAAATACAGGTGAACCTGAGTTACCACCAGTTGTACTTAAATCATATTGCATAGCTTCGCCTTTGAGGTAAGTGATTTTTCCTTTACTTTCCCACATTGTTGCTACAGGTTTATCACCAGGATATCCTGTTACAGTAATATTTTGGTTAACTTGTGTTTCAGCATTATTACTCATTGTTGCTGGTTTAACTACTTCACCAATATGTTTGTTTTGCTCATTAGGGGAGAATTTAACTATTGCTAAATCACCTTCGCCTGAATATTTAGTGATTTGTTCAGCAGTGAAACCACCATTTGGATAATTGTCTTGGTTAATTGCAGAAGGGAATGCTTTTAAAGCATGAGGATCACCGTGCGTAGCATCTACGACGTGTTTATTTGTTAAAAGAGTATCTTTACCTACAACTACACCGGAAGCAATAAATGTACCAGTAGGTGCTTCAACTTGAATATAAGTTACGGGTGCATAATGACCATTCGTTGTATCTGTGATTTGGTGACGATCGTTATTTGGTAATATAACATTTGCGTGTTCACGTTGTTCTAATGGTTTAAGGTTACCGCCTTTTTGAATCTTAGGTGTTTGCTGTTTGCTTGACTGCGTTTGTTGTGGATGATTGTCCATAGCCTTTGAAGATAACGCGTTTGCTGCTGGAGAACTCACAAGTGTCGTTGTTGTCAAAGTTGCAACGAATAAAGAACTAACTTTTAAAAATTTACCTTTCATCTAAAAACCTCCAAAAAATTTATTTACAAGTTAAATATAACACTAAAAATTTTTAAGTCAATAAGAATATATAAATAAATTAAAAAGTTTTTGTAAAGATTAGAGTTTACAAAAACATTAAGGGAATTAAAATTGAATTGTATTATACTTTATTCAATTGAGTTAAATTGATAAGATCGTCAATTGTTTGCATTTATCTAAAAGAATAAATAAGAAAGGAATTGAGAGCGAATGGAAAGTATTTGTTTATAATAATAAATAGTAACTTTTGAATAATAATTGTTTGGCCAAAGGTAGATTAATATGAATGGTGATATATTATTTGAGTGCTTAAGTTTCGAAGAACAATTATAAGTTAGCATATTAAAACCTTTTGATAGAATCATTTTGAGTGAGGTGTTTAAAGGAGAGGAATATAACTCGGTAGTATTTACAGTCTCTATAGAGTATTATTTAAAACTTATAGAATATAAAAAACTGAACGTACTATGAATTTAGTTCACGACGTCCAGTTCAACATATCATTTTTATTTAGTATTTAAATATTTAGCAAGTCTCTTCATACCTTCTTTTAAAACATCCATTTCATAAGCATAGGAAATCCTTACAAATCCTTTACCGAATTCTGTAAAGGATGAGCCTGGAACGATTGCTAAATGTGTTGATTCAAGTAAATCGATACAAAATTCGAAATCGTCATCGGTGATATGTTTAATACTTGGGAAAATATAAAACGCGCCTTCAGGTTGAGCGGTAATCTCAAAACCTAATTTAGTTAATTCAGATACTAAATAATTTCTTCGTTCTACATAAGCTTCGTTCATATATTTAGGAGCTTCTAATCCTTCGTTAAGTGCTGTTATACATGCTATTTGAGCTGGAACATTGGCACAAATACAATTATAGGCGTGCATAAATGTTAATTTATCAATCAAATATTGAGGTCCTAATAGAAAACCAATTCTTATTCCGGTTGCTGAGTGTGATTTACTTAAACCACCAATTAATATTAATTGATCACGAATGTCTTCAAATTCAGCGAAGGATACATGTTTACCACTAAATGTATTTTCAGCATAAATCTCATCGCTAATAATAAATAACGGATATTTTTTTAATACATTTACGATATTTAAAACTTCATTTCTTTTTAAAACTACGCCAGTTGGATTAGTCGGATAATTTAACAAGACAGCTTTTGTCTTTGGAGAAATATGACTTTCTAATGCATCAGGTGTAATTTTAAATTGTGTTGCTGTTGTATCAATATAAATTGGTTTACCACCTAGTACTTCGATGAGTGGTATGTAGCCTGCATAAATTGGTCCCGGTATTATAATTTCATCTCCAGGCTCTATGATAGAACGTAACGTTGTGTCTATTGCTTCACTTGCTCCATTTGTCACAATAATTTCTTCAGGATCATAGGAAAAATGATAACGATTTTTGAAGTATTGACTAATTGCTTCGCGAGTTTCTAATAACCCTTTATTGTGAGAGTATGATGTCTTGTCATTGTTAATAGCATCAATATATGCCTTTTTCACAACATCAGGCATCGGGAAGTCTGGTTGGCCAATAGTTAAATTAACACAATCATCCAAATTATTCATACGATTTGAAAATTGGCGAATACTTGGTGCTCTTAAATATTTAGAATTAGAATTTAAAGAAAGTTTCATTTGTGACACCTCAAATATAAATCAAATATTGTCTAAAAATTTAGAAATTAATAATATCATAACATACTTTTAAAGCAAAAAAGGGGAAATTACTTAAGCTTTATTTGAAAAACGAAAAATGTCTAAATACACTGTAGTAACTACTTTTCAAAATGAATAAAGTGGTTACAGTTAATGTACTTAGACACTATAAAATTATGAATCTTTAAACTGTGATGGTCTTTGTAAATTAATTATTGGATTTGTCCATTTACAAACAAAGTTTGTAGATAATACATATACGATGATTACAGATATACTTATTAAATAAAGATACGTCATTAATGATATAGGATTATCGAATGGATACCATTCAAATCCTCTAACAATGCCAATAATTAAACCATGTAATAAATATACGTATAGCGTACGACTACCAATATAAGTATATAATTTTTTCTTTGTTGACATTAAATTTAGAAACGCAGTCATTGCGATTAATATAATTCCATATAATATAAGTCGTTTAAAAGGACTGAATACACTCTGTCCTTCATTTTCAAGTGAAGTATATGGTGAACTTCCTAATAACCAATCTGCATTGATAGGATGAATCACGTAAACGATAAAAAACAAAATAAAGGTAATGATAGATACTGGTATTAGTTTTTTATTTTTAAAAATAGCCGTATGTTTTTTGGTGAAAATGTAACCTAGATAAAATATTGGGAAAAATACGATTGTCCTTGAAATGCTTAAGTAGCTATCGATGTTATCTGAAAAACCTGCTCCAATAGATATAATAATTGAAACTGATAGCACTTTATATGGATTAAATCTTCTAACTATTACTAAAATGACATGAAAGAAAAATAGCGTGATCAAAAACCATAACGCAAATACTGGGTTAAAAGGATCAAGTTGTAATTCGTCACTTTTACCTGTTAAGAAATAATAAATTGAAAAGAATGCAAAAAATATCATATAAGGTACTATCAAACGTTTTGAAATTTTTTCTAAATAGTATGGTTTATCAATATTTTTCGCGAAATAACCAGATATAAACAAAAATGTTGGCATATGGAAACTATAAATAACTAGGTATAATGCTGATAAATATTTATCGCCACTCGTGTAGGGTTGTAACATATGTCCAAATACGACTAATAATATTAAAATTGCTCTTGCGTTGTCAAAAAAATAATCTCTCTCTTTTAATGAAGTCATATTTTATCTCCTTTATGTCCATAAGACTCTTACTAATTTATTATATTTTGTATTAGTTATGCAACAAATTTGTCTATTGTGTCGAATAGTATTGTAAAAATTATAAAAAAAGCATATAATATTATAAATAATATGTAGTGGAGTAGAACAACATGTATAAACAACTTGAAAAACTTATTACACTGACTAACAATGACTTAAACTTAGTGAATAGAAGATTTGGACAACGCACGGATATCACATCTGAACAGCTAGAACTTCTCCGTATTTTATTTAATTACGATCGCTTATCACAGTATGATTTGACGATGAAGATTAGCAGGGAACAATCTATAGTTTCAAGATGGATTAAGAAATTAGTTTTGAAAGGGTACATCACAAGTCAACAATCTAGCGAAGATTTAAGATGTAAAGAATTAATTTTGACTGATCAAGCACGTACATTAATTTCACAAATAAATAATGCACGTTGCGAATTGATTGAAGCAAGATGTCAATGTTTATCGGAAGTCGAATTAGACAATTTAAATCAATTACTTGATAAGTTAAATCAACGACGCATATCGTTGTAACACGACAATAGCAAACACATAATTTAGTGTCATTGTGCACACAACAAAAATTGAATCATGAATTACAAGCAAAAGTAGCGGTGATTGTTAAAATTGATGGTAAACAATCACCGCTACTTTTGCTTGTGTATGTATAAAAAAGGGATCAAAGGTCATCCCCCATGATTGATAGTGGGGGATGACTTTTGATCCTATGTTCATGTTGCTTATTTATATTGTGGGATGTCGAAGTATTTGCCGACTTCGCCAATTTTATCATAGTAGCCTTTGATGATTTTAGCATTGATGTTAGCCCAATCTACATCTGTTGCATATTGGTGTGTTCCTGGATGTGCAGGATTCCATCTCATTTTGTAAAGCGTATTTTGACCAGCTTTTACATATGAGTTGCCGATGAATTTAGCACCACCAACGATTGCTTTTGATACTGTGTCCCAACCAGCTTGTTTAGCATATTTAATACCTTCACGTAAAGGATCGTTATCATATGCAGCAATACCAAATACGTTATGGTATTTCGTGTTAGAGTTAGTTACAACTTTGTTGTTCACTACATCTGCACCTTTTGCTAATTGAGAAGTACCGTTACCTGTTTCTAATAGGGCATGTGAGATAAGATAAACTTCATTAATGCCATACATTTGAGCAGCTTTGTTAAATGCAGCACCTTGGTTTTCTAATACACCTTTACCTTTTAAGAATTGATTAATTTTATCAATAGAAATATTTTGTGGTTGGTCTAAGCGTAAGAATTGATATTTTAATGCTGGATCTTGAGCTAAACGCTTCGTATCCATTGCATGCTTAACATCATTAAAGTTAGCATCTGTCCACTTACCTGGTACACGTTGTACTTGTGGTTTATATTGTAAACCAGCTTGTATTTGAGCAACTTGGTTTAATGTCATACCTGTTTGATTATACTTAATTAATTCTTTAGCTAAATCAGTTGATTTAATCCATGCTAATTTACCGTTAGATAATTTACCATAGTACCAAGTTTGTCCATTAATGACTTGTTCTTTAACAACTGCGAATGGTTGTTCATTAAATGCTTTTAATGAGTATTTAGCTGTATCAGAATTTGGTGTTACATAGTAATAACCATTACCATTTTTAATTACATAAGTGTAGTTATAATCTTTGGCAGCTGATGTAGTTGGTTTAACAGCAGTTGGTGCAGTTAAATCTTTTGCATTTACCCAACCAGTGCGGTTATTAATAGTACCGTATAAATAAACATCTTTGCCTACAGATACTTGTTTCGTTGCATTAAATGTACCTTGAGCAATGTTATTGCCTGTTAAAATGACTTGGTTTTTAGTACCCCAAGGAACCATTGATAAGCCGTTATTTGATTTATTAACAGTATATTTTTGAGTTGTTTTAACTTCTTTGCCTAAGTTTTGAACATTTAAGTCTTTTACATTGAACCAACCTAATGGAATATTATGACTTGTATTGTTTAATAATACATATGTTTCATTACCATGTGCACGTTCTTTTGTTACATAGAATGTACGATCCGCATATTTTGCGCCGTTTTTCGCTGTTTTTTCATAAACAGAAGCACGAATACCAGTGTTGTTTGGTTTAACTTGCGCAATTTTGCTAACTGTTTGAGTCGTTTGAGGTTTAGTAACAGCATAAGCTTTTACAGCTGTTTTTGGTTGTGCAACAGCTTTTTTTGGTGCAGCAGGTACAGCTAAATATGCTTTACTTACCCAACCGGATTTACCATTTACAGTTCCATATAAATAGATAGATTTATCAATTTGTTGTTGCTTAGTCGCTTTAAAAGTTTGGTTACCTGTACCAGATACCGCACCAGCTTCTTGTTTATAAGTACCCCAAGGTACTGAATATAATTTAGTGCCTGGTTTTACTGTATATGTTTGCATTACATTTACAGGTGATTTTGCATTGTTATAAATAACGTCACCTTGTTTAACCCAACCAATTAAAGTTGGACTATTGTAATCTTTAACTAAGTAGAATTTGTTTCCACCTAGACTTGCTTCTTTTGTTACAGCAAATGTTTTTTGAACTTCTTTCGTTGGCTTACCAGTTTTGTCATAAACTGTAGTGAATAAGCCATTGTTTTTAGCATTAATTTGAGCAACACCGTTTAATGATGAAACTGTTAATTTATTATTTGTTGTAGGTGTTGATGGCTTAGGTGTTGGTGTAGGCGTAGGTTTAGCAGTATCAACTAAATATGCTTTACTTACCCAACCAGATTTACCATTCACAGAGCCATATAAATAAATTGATTTATCAATTTGTTGTTGCTTTGAAGCTTTAAATGTTTGGTTTCCAGATCCAGACACGCTACCAGCAACTTGTTTAGATGTACCCCAAGGTACTGTATAAAGTTTCGTACCAGGTTTGATTGAATATGATTGATTTACATTTACAGGTGATTTAGCTGTGTTGTAAACCACATCGCCTTCTTTAACCCAACCAAATTTATTACCAGAATTGTAATCTTGAACAAGATAGAATTTTTGATTACCTAATGTAGCTGTTTTAGATACAGCAAATGTTTTTTGAACTTCATTAGTTGCTTTACCAGTTTTGTCGTAAACAGTAGTATATAAGCCACTATTTGTCGGTTTAATTTGAGCGACACCATTATTAGCAGCAACTGTTAATTTACCAGTTGATGGTGTTGATGGTTTCGACGGTGTAGTAGGGGTAGTTGTAGATTGCGTACCCCATGGCGCCACTTTACCCATTTTTATTAAATATTTTTCATTAATTAAGTCATATAATTGATCATAACTATAATTATGACTTCTTAAATATCCATGTGGATCGGCATGGTCCGTACCACCTAAATATTTACTTACAGCGTAGTGAGTCCATACTGTACCATTTCCATCATATTCAGCACTATCAGGTTTCAAACCATAATATTGCAATTGTGTAGCTGCATAGTCAGCATAGTTATTCATTGAACGTGCAAATGAAGCATAATCGTGTGTATGAACGATTTCAACATTGATGAATCTAGGGTTACCGACTGCACCGACACCCCAAGATAAGTAATCCGTTGGTGCTGTTTCGATTATACGATCCCCATCAACAAATGCATGTACGAATGCGTTTTGATAGTTGTTTTTCATATAACTAATTTCACCATTTATCGTCGAACGATCATTAGCTGTATCATGAACTACGATACCTTCAGGACGCCCAACACCGTTACGGTATGCGTATTTAGGGAAGTAAGATGTATAATCTTCTTCAATCTTAGGTGCTTTTAAGTTATTTTTACGAATGTAATCGTTAATTGAAGAGTTTACTTGTGGTTTATATTTTGGCAAACTCGTTTTTGGTGTTGCAGCAACTGATCTTGGTTGTGCTGAAGCGCTAAAAGTAGTTACTTTAGGTGTCGCTTCAGTTTTAGCTTTAGGTGCTGTTGTAGTTGCAGCTTTAGGTGCTGCGGCTTTATATTGCGTTTCAAGAGCTGCAGGTTTAGCAGCTGATTTAATTAATTCTGGATTAATTTGATTTTCTGAATTATCATCTTCATCATCAACTAAACTATAACCAGCATTTGTAACATTAGTGTTAGTTTTAGGTGCTGTAGTGCTTGTTGACTTTGCAACAGGCTGCGTATTATTTGTAGTCGCTGATTGATTAGCACGAGTGTCACCATTTACTTGTGCAGTATCAACTTTTTGACTTACTTGAGCATTGCCTGTTTTGTTATTTGCTGTTTTTGGTTGGACAATAGCAGGGTCTTGATATACTTGAGTGCCAGAAATGTTTTGCGTTGGATTTTTTACCTCAGCCTTTGCTTGTTCAGTAGTTGCTTTAACTTTATTACTATCTAAAACGTTTTTATTAGTAGTTTGATCTTGTGTCGTCTCAGCTGCTTGAACTTGATGTGCAGTGACTGCTGAACCTACAAGCGTTAATGCAACCATTGATGGTAGTTTGTAATTGAATTTTTTCGCCATTCTATTTATTACTCCTAACATTTATTAATTATTACTAACATTATAGTACCTGTTTTATATACCTGTGCGTATTTAACCAATTTGTAATATACTCTTAATTTACATTCTCACTGTAAAAAAATGAAAAAAATTTTGAATCTCAATGGTGACGTGACAAATCAAATAGAATTGATGTCAATTTAAGAATTGGTTTATTACAAATGTTTCTAAAATAGATACAACTTTTTTTAATTAAGCGAGGTTAACTTTTTTGTCATTTCAATATGCTCGATGCCTTCCTCAAGAAATATATTACCTCTCATTTTAAAGTTTAAACTTTCATAAAATGGGATAGCATGACATTGGGCATTCATAGTAGCTACGTAAAAACCTTCATCTTTAGCTAATGATTCTACAGCTTGCATAAGCATTCTACCCATTCCTTGTCCACGATGTGATTTTGTCACAGCCACTCGTTCTATTTTGACAGTTGTTTCATTAATAGGGCGTATACGAGCTGTGGCAACTGGCTGTCCATTATCATATCCAATGAGGTGAATAGATTCAGATTCATATTCATCAATTTCACTTTCCTCTGGGACGCCTTGTTCTTCTACAAACACTTTCTTTCTTATATAGAAGCAATCTTCTAACATCTTTTGATTGTTTACTTTTGAAAACATAAAATTCCTCCATATCCTAACAAAATCATTTACATTTAATTTACTAATAATAACATAGAATAACGATTGTTATTTTCCTCAAAAATAATTAGACATAAAAAAGCTATAAAGATGATTGTTGTGAATCATCTTTATAGCTAATTAATTATTAATGTTATAGTGCTTCTTTTCTAATAATTGCTGTATATTGCCAAAAGATTCGCATTTGAGCAATATTCCAATTATTCATTCCCATTGTAAATCCTGAAGGCTTAAATATATTCACATCAGTTACTTCTAAAGCTGCTGCAACTAAATATTGTAATGGAATGCTAAGTGATTTCATTGTTTCGGTAATGCCATTTTCATCATATACCCATGAAAATGGTAACTCTGATTCGAAAACATCAACACTATTGAAAATTTCAGGTAGGGCTAAAATATAACATGCACCATCTACAATAGGATTCTCGATACTATTTTTGTAATAAATTAGGAGTGCTTCATAGTTTTCTCGATGCTCATGATTGACGTAAAAAAATTCACTTCTAAAATGAGCCATATCTTGGCTATGAATAATTTGTTGTTCTAACATATTAAACATGCCATTTATATTTGCAATCTTTTCGTATGTTTTTCTACTCATGTATGATGCTCCTTTCATAAATAGTAAATGTTAATCGTCATATAATATTAGTTTACAACACCATTTTGGTTATTTGAAGCTTGTGGCGTTTGTTGAATATTACCTTGATCTTGGTTAGTGTTTTGACCCGTAGTAGGTTGTTGCTGATTATTGACACCATTGTTGTTATTACTATTATTACTGTCGTCAGTATTATTCGAAGATTTATCTTTATCTGTCGTATCATTTTGTTCTTTTCTCAATAAACTACTATCTAAAGGCGTTAATGGTATTAATGAACCATAATGGTTGATAACACGTTGATCTAAGAAATCATTTTTATCATTAATAGGTGATAATTCTAAGTCTTTACGAAGTAAGTTTGCATATTTTTGAATGCTTTCAACACTTGGATGATAATAGTAAATACCATTTAACATATCATCTTTACCTTTTAATTGCGCAGTTTTAATTTCAACATCATTTGTTAAGTACATTTTTGCTAAAGCTTTAATTTCAGAGTTAGTTAAATTATGCTTTGCATTTTTACCTACAATTTGAATCACGTTATCAAGTTTATCAATAGAATCAACTTCCTGTGCTTTTTGGAATAAAATCTTAATTAATTCCATTTGACGTTGTCCACGTTTTAAGTCTGAATCATGATGTCTAGTTCTAGCAACTGCTAAAGCCTCATCACCATTTAATTTTTGGTACCCTTTTTTAATTTTAATCTTACCAGTATCATCTGTGTTAGGTTCATTTAAGTCGTATGGCACATCATAGTATATGCCACCAAGCTCATTTACAGCCTCGACAAATGCTTTCATATTGACTCTCACATAATAATCAACAGGTACATTCATGGTAGCTTCTACCGAATCCATTGCGGCAATTGGACCACCATATGCATGTGCATGGGTAATCTTATCGTAATAGCCAACTTTAGGAATGTAGCTGATAGTATCACGTGGAATACTAAGCATTCTAATTTGATGTTTTGATTGATTAAAAGTAGTTAAAATCATAGCGTCTGATCTAGAGTGTTCAGCATCCTGTCCTTTTTTTCTTCTTCCATCGTTATCATCGATACCTAAGAAAAGAATAGAGATAGGTTGTTCTTCGGGATTGACTTTATTATCTCTTAAGTTGGATTGACGATTAGCATTTTTGCTGTCTTGAGAAGATTCGAATGCATCTTGGGACGTTTTAAAAAGTAACGTAGCGAAGACTATTGGAACAACAATGAGAACCAATGCTAGAAGGATCAAAAAGTATTTTAAAAATTTATTCATGATTGATGCTCCTATATTAAATTTTTGTTAAATCATAATCATAATTTTAAAATATAATTAGTTGAACGATATTTATACAACTTCATTACTAATACATTATAGCCTTAAATTGTAGTACTTTATAGTAAAAAATACAAATGTTATGTCAAAGTTCCTTGTAATTTGAATGTTTTGTTAAAATCAAAAAGCATTTTTAAAAATATAATGCGACTTTAGTATGATGTCTTAAAAAATTTAAAGGCGTAATATAAATTCGAGTGATTTATACAAAGTGATAAGGTATAATTAATTTTGTTGTATAGATAACATATTAGAAAAACTTATTACTATGTAGCGTAAAGCATAAATGAATGATAAGTTAATTTTTGTAAGTTGTATTATTAGGCATCTAGATTCAAATTTTTAACGATTTAAATATATAAAATGAATACATTGTGAGGCAATTATCAAATGAAATTTAATAAAGTAAAACTAGTTATACATGCGTGTGTACTATTATTTATCATTATTTCTATAGCGTTAATTTTTCATCGATTACAGACGAAGACACATTCTATAGACCCAATACATAAGGAAACAAAATTATCAGACAATGAAAAATATTTAGTGGATCGTAATAAGGAAAAGGTTGCGCCGTCTAAACTAAAAGAGGTATATAATAGCAAGGATCCTAAATATAAGAAAATTGACAAGTATTTACAAAGTTCATTATTTAACGGTTCAGTAGCTATATATGAAAATGGCAAATTGAAAATGAGTAAAGGTTATGGATATCAAGATTTTGAAAAAGGTATTAAAAACACACCGAATACGATGTTTTTAATAGGTTCAGCTCAAAAATTTTCAACAGGGTTACTGTTAAAACAGTTAGAAGAAGAACATAAAATAAATATCAATGATCCAGTAAGTAAATACCTTCCATGGTTTAAAACATCTAAGCCTATCCCATTGAAAGATTTAATGTTGCATCAAAGTGGATTATATAAATATAAATCCTCAAAAGATTATAAAAATTTAGATCAAGCAGTTAAAGCGATTCAAAAACGTGGTATTGATCCTAAGAAATACAAAAAGCATATGTATAACGATGGGAATTATTTAGTACTTGCGAAAGTAATTGAAGAAGTTACAGGTAAATCTTATGCTGAGAATTATTATACAAAAATAGGAGATCCTTTAAAACTTCAGCACACAGCATTTTATGATGAACAACCTTTTAAAAAATATCTAGCAAAAGGTTATGCTTATAATAGTACAGGACTTTCATTCTTAAGACCTAATATTTTGGACCAATACTATGGTGCAGGTAATTTATATATGACACCAACAGATATGGGTAAATTAATTACTCAAATACAACAATATAAATTATTCAGTCCTAAAATAACCAATCCATTATTACATGAGTTTGGTACGAAAAAGTATCCAGATGAATATCGATATGGTTTCTATGCTAAGCCAACATTGAATAGACTTAACGGGGGATTCTTTGGACAAGTCTTTACTGTTTACTATAATGATAAGTATGTAGTTGTACTTGCATTAAATGTAAAAGGAAACAATGAAGTTCGAATCAAACATATTTATAATGATATTTTAAAACAAAATAAACCTTACAATACGAAGGGTGTTATTGTTCAATAATTAATATAGAAGATATAACATGTATATGGCATTAAGGCATCGACCTTATCTGACCAGTATACGAGTTATATCTTCTTTTTTATAGTGGTAAAAAGTTTAAAGTATAAGGTTGAAGAAGGATGAGTTTAAAAATATGTGTTAACTGATAAAAGGGGAAATCATTTGGTGAGTTGGCATCAGACTAAAATGAATGAAGACGAATACGTTGGTCCATGCGTGGTGTGAATGTTTTCTAAATCTAACTGGAAATGATAATTTAATAATGTACACTTTTGATTGTTTAAACATGTACAATTTTTAAAAACCTAGGGATAATTTTATTGACGTGAACAACATTGAGATTATCTTTAGACATAAATATGGATTTTGAAGTTACTATATTTATTAGTTGTGGTTGTTAATGTATTAATTGAATTGATTATAATGATTGTCTTATAAGATATAGAAGGGGACTTAACCATTTAAAAATTGAAGGAAAATAAAAACCAGCTAACAAAAGTGTTAGCTGGTTAAACTTTACATTATTAAAATGTTGTTTATAAGTGTGAAGAGTGACCGCCTTGCATAACCCAATATGTTCCGACAACGAAACAAAGTGTAATTACAAGAGCAAAGATAACTTTGAATGTTTGTAAACGTCCATCTTTACCTTCAGTTAAATGCATGAACATTAATAATTGAAGTCCTGCTTGGACGAATGCAAAGCCAAAGATAATTGTCAACTTCGCGTGGAATGTTAATGACGTGTATAGTGTTACGTAAACTGCTAAAAGCGTTAATACGATAGATGCGATAAATCCTACAGTATGTTTCATTATTGTACTCATCCGCTATACACCATCCCTATCATATATACGGCAGTAAAGATGAAAACCCAAACAACATCTAAGAAGTGCCAGTATAAACTTACTATAAATAATTTTGGCGCATTATATTTGTCTAATCCGCGTCGTTGGATTTGGATTAATAAACAAATGGCCCAAACGATACCTAGCGATACGTGACAACCATGCGTTCCTAATAGGATAAAGAAACTAGACCAGTAAGAACCAATTGTTGGGTTAACGCCTTCTGATGCATAGTGTGCGAATTCATAAATTTCGAATCCAACAAAGACTAAACCTAAAAGTAACGTAATGATCATCCAAAACATCATTAACTTTTGTTTTTCTTGGCGCATGTAGTAAATAGCAATACCACATGTGTAAGAACTGAATAATAATGCAAACGTCATTATTAAAACAAGAGGCAATTCAAATAACTCAGTAGTCATTTTACCTGCATAATCGCCACCATGTTGCAAAGTTAATAGTGTCGCAAATAGGGTACCGAATAACGCAAATTCGGCTGTAATGAAAATCCAAAAGCCAAGCTTATTTAATTCGCCTTCATGTGTGCGTGAATCAATAGTGTTTGTATCATGACTCATGACTTACAGCCTCCCTTTCTTTAATACGCGCTTCTCTTAATCTAGCTTCAGTTTCTGCAACTTCAGCAGCAGGGATATGATATCCGTGATCGATTTGGAAACTGCGATAAATCATAGTACCAAAAATACCGAATAAACAAATTAATGCTGGAATTACAGTTTCGAAAATTAAGAAGAAACCGCCGATAGTCATAAAGATACCAATCCAGAATCCAACAGGAGTATTGTTTGGCATATGAATGTCTTTGTAATTATGGTTGTCTAAGTAATGACGACCATGTTCTTTCATATCAACAAATGTGTCGTAGTCATTCCAATCTGGTGTAATGGCAAAGTTGTATTTAGGTGGAATTGCTGATGCAGTAGTCCACTCTAGAGTACGACCAAGGCCATCCCAGTTATCTCCAGTTGCTTCACGTGGAGATTTGAAGTGACTGTATACGATACTAACAACAAGGAATAAGAATCCGATTGCCATTAATAATGCACCGATAGTTGAAATTAAGTTTAATAAGAACCAACCATCTGATGGCATATAAGTGTATAAACGACGTGGCATACCATCTAATCCAAGAATGAATTGTGGTAAGAAACAAACGTTAAATCCGATCATGAAGAACCAGAAGTGAGCTACTAAGAAATAAGTATTGTGATATTGATAGTCAGCTGATGCCATTGCTAACATTACACCAGTAACCCCACCTAATAGGAAGTTAGGGATAAATGCTAATGAGAATAGCATTGGTGACTCAAATGTAATACGTCCTTTATATAATGTTAATAACCAGTTAAACAATTTCACACCAGTTGGAATACCAATCAGCATTGTTGAAATTGAGAAGAATGAGTTGATTAACGCACCATTACCCATTGTGAAGAAATGGTGAACCCAAACTAAGAAACTAAGGAACGCGATACCGGCAGTTGCCCATACCATACTTTGATGTCCGAATAAACGCTTACGAGCGAATGTCGGGATAATTTCTGAGTAAATACCAAATGCTGGAAGGATAACGATATAAACTTCAGGGTGCCCCCATACCCAGAAGAAGTTAGCCCAAAGCATTGGCATACCGCCATGTGCAACTGTGAAGAATGCTGTGTCAAATATTCTATCAGTTGTCATTAATGCTAACGCTACTGTTAAAGGAGGGAAAGCAAGAATAACAATTAATGTAGTAATAAATGTTGTTACTGTAAACATTGGCATTTGCATAAACTTCATAGTTGGTGTTTTACATCTTAAAATTGTTACAAAGAAGTTGATACCTGTAGCTAAGGTACCAAGCCCTGAAATTTGTATAGCTATTAAGTAATAGTTAACACCCGGACCAGGACTGAATTCACCTGCTAGTGGCGCATAGTTTGTCCAACCAGCTGCTGGTGAACCACCAATAATAAATGACAGGTTGAATAAAATCATACCTGCAAAGAATAGCCAGAAACTTACGTTGTTTAATACTGGGAATGCAACATCACGTGCTCCAATTTGTAATGGAACAACGATATTCCATAAACCAAAGATAAATGGCATTGCCATGAAGATAATCATGATTACACCATGTGTACTAAAAATTTCGTTATAGTGGTTAGATTCTAAAAATTTGTTATCAGGTACTGTTAATTGCGCACGAATAAGTAACGCATCAATACCACCACGGACGAACATTAATACGGCACAGATTAAATACATAATACCGATTTTCTTATGGTCTACAGATGTGAACCATTCTTTGTAAAGATATTTCCATAATTTAAAGTAAGTAATTACTGCGATTAAACCAATAACTAAGAATGGGGCACCAATTTGTGCCATTGTAATCATCCAGTTACCTTTAACTAGTAATTGATCCCATGGAAAATTCATTAATGTCCACCTCCATGATCATCATTGTCTTGATCTTGCGCATCTTTTGAAATTTTCTTCATTTCTTTCGCATTTTTCGATTCATCTTTCTTGAACTCATTGTTATATGGTTCGTCATTTCCAAGAATCATCAACTTCATACCATGTCGTTTATAGTTCGCATTTGTAATTTGAGCTTTACGAGCAGGTATTAATGGTTTGTCTGATACATCTTTAAACATATTTTCTTCACTAGTGAAGTTTGGATCTTTCAATTCGAAATTGAAACGTTTATATGCATAGAAGATGTATTCTGGATCGGCTGCTGGATCAACAAACGCCATATGTGTACCATTAAATTCTAAAGCTTTATTAGGTGTGCTTGGTAATAATTGTTTATCAAATGTATCTTGATCTAACGTTTTCTTACCTTTAACTTCTTTCACCCATTTGTCGTAGTCTTTTTGACTAACGGCATTTACTTTAAATGTTTGACGTGAGAATCCTTCACCATTGAAGTTAGAGTTACGACCTCTGAACGTACCAGTTTGAGATGCTTCTAACGTCCAATTCATTGTCATGCCAGTCATGGCATATTTTTGACCACCTAATTGTGGAATCCAGAAACTTGTCATTGTATCCATAGCTTGAAGCTTAAATACAACAGGACGATCTTTAGGGATTGTTAATGTATTAACAGTCTCTATATGTTCATCTGGATAAGCAAAGAACCATTTGTATCCTGCACTTACTGCATATACAACCATTGGATCTTTCTCACTCTTCGGTGGTTTTTCGTAATCGTATAAAGTTTTAACTGTAGGAATAGCTAAAGCAGCAACGATTATGATAGGTATTACAAACCATATTGTTTCAATGATGGCATTATGGTGCATCTTACCAGATTCGGCATTCTTATTATAACTATACTTGTAAATAAAAATGGCGAACATGCCAAGTACAACGAAACAAATAACAAGCATGAAGACGATTGAATAAAGAATCAAGAACTTCTGACTACTTGCTACTGGCCCTTTTGCGTTGAAAATTTCTATATTTGAACAACCACTAAGTAAAATTAGTGTGCCAAATAATAGAAGCAA
>ERZ1023200.5-NODE-5-length-207552-cov-713.707991_pt1 | contig 207552 bp, 220 predicted proteins | sample MGYA00380443_ERZ1023200 | MGnify/ENA primary metagenome ERZ1023200 (study PRJEB33173, sample SAMEA4830292) | metagenome | study: EMG produced TPA metagenomics assembly of the PRJEB25223 data set... | reverse complement strand
TGAAATTCTCTGTGTTGGGGCCCCGAACCCCAACTTGCTTTGCTTGTTGAATTTCCCGGTGAAATTCTCTGTGTTGGACCCCGAACTCCAACTTGCTTTGCTTGTTGAATTTCTCGGTGAAATTCTCTGTGTTGGGTTCTAAAAAAATTGAAATTGTCATATTTTAATTTAGTTATCGACTGTCAATATATTAAAAAACCTGAGACTATTACCGATGTCTCAGGTTCTTCTACTTAATATATATTCTATTAATCATCTTGAGATATAGCTAATCTTTTTATTATGTTTTCATATTGTGGATATTGACGAATCAAATATTCTTGTGTTAAAAGTTCAAAATGCTCGTATTCAAATCCAGGTTGACACATACATCCAACTAGACTATACCCTTCTGCGTTATTTAATGTAGAGGCAAAAATTGTCCCTTTAGACACACAGTATTGTAAACACTCACCACAATCTATATCTCTACCTAATTTAACAGTTTGATATTCACCTTTTGGAGTTATCATATGAATTTTCAACGTCTGGCCAGCATGATAATACCATACTTCATCTGCATCTATTCTATGAAAATGTGATATATCGTGCTGTGTTAATAGAAAATAAATACTGCTAAAAGACGCTCTTCCATTACTGTCGCCTCTCATTGTCTCTTTAAAATATCCGCCTTCTGGATGCGAAATTAATCCCAACCGATTTATCCAATCATTAGCAGTCATCATTATTTTAAATCTACATTATGGAAAACATTTTGAACATCTTCCAAGTCTTCAAGTGCATCGATTAATTTTTCAAAAGTAGCTTGATCCTCTTCAGACAACTCAATATCAGTTTGAGGTAACATTTCAAACTCTGCTACTTTGAATTCCTCAACGCCAGCTTCACGTAATGCATCCTGAACTTGTGCAAACTGATCTGGTTCTGCGTAAACAATAGTCAAGCCATTGTCATCAATTACATCTCTGACATCAATATCTTGCTCCATTAGTGTTTCTAAGACTTCATCTACAGATTTGCCTTCTACACCAAAGGTTGCAGTATGGTCAAACATATAAGCTACCGAACCAGATACCCCCATATTTCCTCCATTTTTACCGAACGCAGCACGTACATCTGATGCTGTACGATTTACATTGTTTGTTAATGCGTCAACAATAAGCATTGAACCATTCGGACCAAAACCTTCATATCTTAAGTGATCGTAGTTTTCATCACCAGCGCCTTTAGCCTTATCAATAGCTCTATCAATAATATGATTAGGTACTGAATATGTTTTTGCACGTTCTAATACTAATCTTAAAGTTTGATTTGACTCTGGATTAGGCTCACCAGATTTTGCAGCTACATATATTTCTTTACCAAATTTGGCATATATTCTACTAGTATTTTTATCTTTTTGGGCTTTTTTCTCTTTAATGTTGTTCCATTTACGTCCCATAATGTCATCTCACTTTCATCATCTATGTACCATATTATATATTTAGCTACCGCCTTTGTAAAATCTGTGAATATGTTACAAACATTGTTAAATCAATCATTATAGATACCTATTGTTCAGCATAATACAATAAACATTCTTAATAAAAAAACTGTCATCAAAATAAAACTTTTGACGACAGCAAACTCATTTTATGTAGCTTGATTCATTTCGACACATCTCTATACATTTTGTATAGTGATTAAAATGTCGTTAACAACTTAAGAATTTTTCAACATCTTCAAATAAAGCATCAAATTCACTCATATTATTTTCATCCATATATAGAAAAATTTTTCTTTCATCTCTATTCGATCTTACTTTATTTAACTTTTCATTGTCTATCAATCTTCTAATAGACATCAAAATCTTAGTTCTACTAATATCTAGCTCTCCAGTAGCCAGTTTTAGAAAAGTTTGCATAAGAATTCGCTCATCTAAGCAATATTTTTTAGCTAAATATAGTACAGCAAGATCGTTTAACGTCAACTTATATTTTTTATCTATATATCCAGATAATGCTTTATATTGTTTGTAAAATTCTAGTAATTTAATTAATTTCTGCTCATTCAAAATCTGCACCTCCAAATATAAGTGACAATGCATATATCATTATCTTAAATATTTGGATAATTGTCTTTGACATTTGTTTTTAAACAATTGTCAAAATTACGAATAAACACAATTTAAGTTGTGCTACGCCTTTTATTTATTTTACCTTTTTTATATATTTCAACTAAATATACTGCATTATATTTCATTCTGATTTTCAACGGGCCCTTTTTGAAGTCATGTTCCATAATGTTCATGTATGGTCTAAAGTTCTCCTCAACTCTCATCAAGAACGGTGTAGACCAAACATATTTATGACGTAAATTTTGAGAAATCATATGATTAATATTGCCACCTTCATCATCAACTTTAGCAATCACACAAATATATTCATCTATTAACGCTTCATCTTCAAAATTAATCCATATATCAACATCTTTAAAGTCGCTCTCATTCGATTCACTTTCAATCACACGCCAATCATATAAGTAGAGATAATATTGATCAGTATTTTCAATAATATTATAGAATCGTTGTTGAATTTGATTTTGATTAATCATCCAACTCAAATGATTAAAAATCAGGCCAAAAGTTGTTTTAAACCCATTCTCATCAAATAAATGTACAGCGTTAAAGACTTTAGGATTTGAAAATACATTTAATCCGTAGCCTTTAAAATGTTTTTTTAGTTTTGAAATTGCTTGAAATAGTAATGGTGCACTATTACTTAAATCAATTTCATTATTATTCAGTAATTGATGATTGTATAAATTTAGAAAAATTAAATTTTCACTACTAAAGTCAAACTGCTTTAAATCATCTATTAAACGCTTAAGTTGCAGGATATTTTTGAGTAATAAACCTTCCTCATTATCAAGTAAATAGGGTGACTTTAATCTAGCATTATCAATATAAAGATAGTCAAATTTTAAACGCTTTATTTGTGAAGCTAATGATTTAAATTGTGCAGTGTCATTAAACATACAACTAATATCTAAACCTATTTTATATTCCAATTTGATGTTTTGTATCTTCAATATATTACGATAAATTTCTCGAATACTTTTTTCGTCCAAATTAAATATAAATTGCACATTGTAATCTGAAACAAAACGTTTATTCATATTTTTTAAGTTGTCATATTGATATGTAAAAAGTTGATTGAGTTCATATATTTGCTCGATTTTATCGATGCTAAATGCAACGTGCAAGTGATATTCAATAATAATTTTAATGATATCATTCATCTCTTCTTGAGAGAACGTATTTTTATATTGGCATAAGTTAGGCATAATACAAAAAATAATTTTTGAACCTTCATACCCTATTTTTTTATGAATACCTTGCAAAAACAACATTTTAATTTCGTCAATTGAATTAATTTGAACGACAGAATAAAACGTTGAAACATTAGAAGTTGGATATTGGTCAATAACAATTTCATCATAATTATCTAACTCATTCGTTGGCATTTTAGAACATATTAATGATTGGACACGTGATTTTAAGTGTTCTGAAACATCATCATCAGAACATCCATTATACTTATCATATTTTTTCATTGCACGATATGCATTGGGTGTTACACTTAAATAATTTTTGAATTGTCTGGAATATGTAGATGCATTACTAAATCCTAACGTTTCACTAATTTGGCTTATCGTTTTAGTTGTCGTAAGTAGCATCTCTATAGATTTACTAATTTTAAGTGTATCTATATATTTTTTAAATCCCATACCTAATAACAAATGAAACTGCGTAGAAAGATTGGACTTAGAAACATACAACTTATTGGAAATATCTTTTAGGGTAAGTCTTTCTTCGATGTGATTATATATATAATTCAATTCATCCTTTAACTCACCATAATAATCATACATATATTGGTCTTCAGCAATTTTTTTGTCAATAATAGCTTCATTAGCAAGAATATGAACAATTTTATTGATAATATCTTGTTCTTTATCCACATCACCATCTAAAAAATTCAACGTAAGTTGAGCAACTAGTTCTTTAATTTCGTTCTTAGATTGTATTAAATCCGAAGTATAATGGTAATTAAAAAAAGAATAGCCTAACTCTGTAAACCAATCACTAGAAATATATACTTCTAGTGTGATGCCATTGTCACTGATACTAAACACATCCATATTATTCACAATATATAACTCATCTGTGAGTATCCTTTCTTTCATAAATTGTTGAAAATGCATACTCCCTTCGATAGGCCAAAATAATAAAATGCCGTCTTGACATCGTGTTGCCGTATATTCTTTTTTTGAAAGTATATGCAAACAAGAATTTGCCATATCTTTACCTCTTTCCCTCAGTCTTTTATGCCCATACCAATTCATGTAAATTTTCACAAGTATCAGAAAACAATCTAACACAACATAAAAAATAAATCAAAAAGAAAAATGATGTATTTAATCATTTTTTTATTTTTGTTCTTTACCTTTTCTATTAGATACAAAAAAGATGTGTCGTGTTGAGAGTTCAACATTAAATGAAAAACTCAGAAACTCTCTAATAGAGAAACACGATCACATCTTTTAATTCCTTCATGATCTCTTTAGTTTTTAAAGCGATTTGCTAAACTAAGTATATCTTCGATGATATTTAATAAGTTGATAAACAAATTAAATCCCATTTCTCTTGGTGAGAATTGACCTCTTTTCATTCTATTAAAATCGTATAAAGTATAAAGGAGAAACAATAATAAGCTCACTATTGTAATAACAGTATGAAAAATCGGATTATTAATAAATATCCCTATAATCCCAGCTATAATTAGCGCAATTAATGTCACAAACAGATATTTTCCCATACTCGAAGCGTCTTTTATTAAAAAGTAACCCACAATACCAAAAGCTATAAATGCACCAATAGCAAGAATAATATTTTTATAGAATACTTCTGCTCCTAAATTTTGTAAGTAAGTCGTAAAAAGAGCATACGAAAGCAACCCTACAATAATGGCGTATATATGGGAGATCACTAAACCATATTTTCGCGCACGTTTAATAAATAACGTTGCTAATATCAGAATTAACAATCCTAGAGACAATGGTTTTCTCCATGACATGGGAAGATATTGTCCAAAATAACAACCAATCCCAAAAATTATCCAATAATACATAAAATATAACCATACTTTTGCATAGGCATGTGTTTGGTTCTTATCTTGAGATTGTCTTTTATGATCAGTTGATTGGTGTGTCGATTGTGACATTATAATAACTCCTTTTCTATATTAAACAATTGGGTAATAAAAATTTTACAATACTATAAAGAATTACAAAAGTATTTAAGTTCATAAATTCTAAATATATAGAAGTTTTAGAAAACTCATTACAATGAACTTTACTTTATTACAATTTATCTAATAAATATTAAGAAAAGTAACGAAATATGTCTTATAAATAGCGATATATCAACTTTCTTTAATAAATGTTCAGAACAATACATTATTTTAACAATGTTACAAGATAATAACAAAGCCCACAAAGTCAAATATTTTTGTTAGTATGGGGTACGTAATAAAAAATAAAAAGTTAATGTACGGAGACTTGTCGGGACAATTATCTAAATCATTAAACTTAAATCAATTAAATCTTTGTTATATTTAAGGAGGAGTTACTTTGAAAAAGTTAGCCTTTGCAATTACAGCCGCTTCAGGCGCAGCAGCAGTTCTATCACATCATGATGCTGAAGCTTCTACACAACATAAGGTTCAATCTGGAGAATCTTTATGGACTATTGCTCAACAATACAATACTTCAGTAGAAAGCATTAAGCAGAATAATAATCTTAGCAACAATATGGTATTCCCAGGACAAGTTATTAATGTAGGTGGAAGTGCTTCACAAAGTACTAGTTCAAACACTTCTTCAAGTTCAGCATCTTCACATACTGTAGTAGCAGGTGAGTCATTAAATATCATAGCTAATAAATATGGTGTTTCAGTTGATGCATTAATGCAAGCAAATCATCTAAATGGTTATTTAATTATGCCTAACCAAACATTAACTATCCCTAATGGTGGTTCTGGTTCAGGATCAGGTGGTACAGCAACTCAAACTAGCGGTAATTATACTTCACCTTCATTCAATCATCAAAACTTATACACTGAAGGTCAATGCACATGGTATGTGTTCGATAAACGTTCTCAAGCTGGTAAACCTATCAGTACTTACTGGTCTGATGCAAAATACTGGGCATCAAATGCAGCGAATGATGGTTATCAAGTTGATAATACTCCATCTGTTGGTGCAATTATGCAAAGTACACCTGGACCATATGGCCATGTAGCATACGTGGAACGTATTAATGGTGATGGTAGTATTTTAATTTCAGAAATGAATTATGCAAATGGTCCATATAATATGAACTATCGTACTATCCCAGCTTCAGAAGTATCTTCATATGCATTTATCCACTAATCACTGATAATCAATGATTTTACTACAAGGTAAAGGAACATACCTTGTAGTTTTTTTATTTTATATTTTAGGCAATTCAAATAAAAAGGCCACACAAAGTTGACTAAAAATGTCAGTCTTTGTGTGGCCTTTAGCTATATGTACTTACCTATTATACAAGCTTTTTTATTTTAAGAACAGATGAATAACAAAATAAATAATTGCTGCTAAAATAGCTGAGATAGGTAAAGTAATCACCCATGTTACAACCATACGTTGAGCAGTACTCCATTTAACACCTTTCGCACGATTTGAAGCACCTACACCTAGAATAGATGAAGACACAACGTGTGTAGTAGATAATGGGAAATGTAATGATGACGCTACAAAAATCGTTAATGCTGAAGAAATATCAGCGGCTGCACCGTTAGCAGGCCTAATTTTCATAATATTTCCGCCGACAGTTTTGATGATTTTCCAACCACCTACCGCTGTACCTAATCCCATAGCTGTTGCACACGCAACTTTAACCCATACTTGAGGTTCAACATTACTACCATCTTGTAAGTTACCTACAATTAAAGCTAATGTGATAATCCCCATAGATTTCTGAGCATCATTTGTACCATGTGAGAATGATTGTAATGCTGCAGTAAAGATTTGGAAAAACCTAAAATTACGATTAGTACGTGTTAAATTTGAATTTTTAAAAACGATTTTAACAATCGTATACATCATATAACCTACACAAAAAGCTATGATTGGTGAAATGATTAATACGATAATAATCTTTGTAAAACCTTGATAGTGTAATACTGCAAATGAACCTTGCGATGCAATGGCTGCACCCGCTATAGAACCAATTAGTGCGTGAGAAGATGAACTTGGTATTCCATACAACCAAGTGATCAAATTCCAAATAATGGCAGCAATAATAGCTGCTAACACAACAACTAAGCCATGTTGTAATTTGAATGGATCAACGATATCTTTTGTAATAGTTCCAGCAACACCTGTGAAGGTCAATGCCCCAATAAAGTTCATGACTGCTGCTAATAAAATAGCTCTTCTTGGTGTTAATGCTCGAGTAGAAACCGCAGTAGCTACAGCATTAGCTGTATCATGGAAACCATTGATAAAGTCAAATATTAATGAAAATATAACTATAGCTATCGTGACAATTAAAATATATGACATAAATAAAGACTCCCTTAGCTATTTTTCATGATTATAGTTTCAAAATTATTAGCAACAGCTTGACACTTATCTGCTATTTCTTCCATGCTTTGATAAATATCTTTTATTTTAATTAATGTGATTGGATCTGTTTCACTATTGAAGATGTGTTTCATCGACTGTCTTAAGATACCGTCGCAATTTGTCTCAAATTCTTTAATATTAATAGAATGAATGCGCATGTGAGATAATTTTTTGTCTACAAGTAATCCTACAGCTAGCTTCATTTCGGCAACTGCTTTTTGTATGTTTTCTACAAATTCAGCCATGTACTCATCCGTATATTCAATTGAATACATTTCAAACATTGCTGATGTCTCTTCCATAGCATCTAGAACATCATCTATTGCATTGCATAAAGATAAGATATCTTCACGTTCAATTGGTGTAATGAATGTTTGGTTGAGATCAGAAATAACTTGATGCATAAGTTCGTCACCATGTGACTCATACGTTTTAATATTATCAGAATAAGCTTTCAAATCTAAATGTGTATTGAAATCCATTTTACCGAATTCAATAGCTGCACGGTCTAGATTGAATACCATTTCTTCTAATTGAACCATGAACTTATCCTTTTTCTTACTAAACATTAAAAATCCTCCATTTTGAGCGATTGTCATCAATCACATTATTAAATTTTATTTGTGTAAGACAAGTAGTTGAGGAACTGATTTACAATTATTATAAAAAGTAACTAGCAATTCTTATATTGTAAAAATTGTGTAAATTTAATATATAGTTATCATTTATTGATGTTCGCCAACATCCAGTTTTGTCCCTACTTGAAAATATCACAAAATTTACATAACTACAATTCTATTTACAAATTCTTAACAAACTAGATATTAAATTTTTACATAAGCGTCTCATGGCTTATTAAAAATGATGAGCGATAAAATTATGTAAACACTTTTATCCACTACAACTTTAAAATAACGATTTATTAAATCAATTTCAAATATTAATTGTAATTTTTATTCAATTTAATAAAGCGACACTTTAATCACTTGTTATTTTCAATGATTAAAGTGTCGCTTCGTATTGTTCGTTGGAGTTTTGAAAATATATTAAAGTCTATAAATTAAATAACACAAATTCAATAAGTATAAATTTATATCGAATGTTTAATTGTTCTTTTAGAATGATTATAAGCTATAATAGCAAATACTGCATAAGTTGCTGTATAAACCGCCATAACTATAAAAATAGGTATTTGATTTGTCACATTCATTAAATGCATATAAGCAAGTGAAGCAAAATATGCATGCAGTAAAGCAATAATTAAAGGTAAACCAAAATTAAATATTACCTTAAGTTTCAAACCTTTAGACATATCTTGATGCGTAAATCCTAGCTTACGAAGAATCGTGTAATTCTCAAGTTCGTCTTCCGTTTCATCAATCTGTTTGATGTAAATTATACATCCTGCTGCGATTAAAAATGTAATTCCTAAAAACGATGTCACGAATAATAAAATACCAGTTAAACTAGAAATTTCACTTGCCGCTTCACTTCTTGTTTCTATATCTTCATTGATACTACTAACTAATTGTTCTAATTCTGGTAAATCATTTTTATTTTTAAGATCAAAACCATATTGGGAAACAATATTCTTTTCTTTTATATGTTCTCTAATTTTTTGATAATCTTCATCATTTAAAATAAGTGTCGGTCTACCACGATCGACATCAGACATAAAATAGACTTTATTTATCCCTTTTCTCAAACTTACTTTTAAACGAAACTTCTTACTTCCTACATAAGCCGTCCCTTTTTTGTCTGTTTTAACAACATCTTTGAGAGATCCTCTAGGTATAATAATATCTGTCTGCCCTTTTTTCGTACTTACATTTGGAATATATTTATCACTCGTTACTGTGATTTCTTTCGGTCTATATACGCCTTCGCTAAAAAGATGATCTTTATAAACTTTTGCATATACGACCTCTTTATAATTATAGTAATGTTCAATATTACGATTATTTAATTTAAAAGCAAGTTCATTTGCTTGTTTCTGATTCTTTAACGTAACATCATGTGGTGAACTCAGTAACACTTCATTTGTTAACGTACTACGACTTAACGCCGCAAAACATAATACAGAAACGGTTATTGCTGACACAACAGTCATTATAGTTAAAGAAAATGCATTCTTCTTTACACGATATATAATAGGTGATGTGAACATAACATCTGTGACACTTACCGTTCCATTTCTCAACCGCTGTATCGCTTTAAATATCAATGAAACTGTACTTCTAAAGAAAAAATATGATCCTATAACAGTTAAAAATAAAATAGCAAACGGTTGAATAATTGTTTCTACGTTATCTACTAATTTAGTCGACATTATATAACCACTAACTATCATAATAATCCCTAGCACACCTAATACAACTTCACCAAGTGTTGTGCGCGTATGACTGAACTCTTTTTTGTTTACATCAGATGCTAACTCTTTAATAGAACGTTTAAGCAAATATACATAGCTTTGAAAGACTATAAGTACGTATGACACAGCTATTAATAATAACGTTTCTAAAATGGCATGATAATTAAAGATAATAGAAACACTCACGTTGATTCCTAATAATCGCAATACAATCATGAGTAAAATTTTCGAACCAAAGATCCCCAATATGATACCTACAATAGTTGTCATCATAAATGTCATCAATTGCTCCAACATAATCATTTTCATGATATCTTTCTTTGTTAGACCAATGATTTGTAATAACGATAGTTCACGCCCTCGTCTTTTCAAAAATAAAAAATTAGCATAAAGCAAAAAGACCACAATAATGATAAATAAAAAATAACTTCCTACTTGTGAGCCTTCTTTGATGACAGGGAACGACTGATTACCGTGTAAATGATGTGCATATTTTAAAGTTACAAAACTAAAATATAATACAACGCTGATAACAAGAGATAATAAATAAATAGCATAGTGCGTCACATTTTGTTTAAAGTTTTTGAAGATAATTTCATTAAAGCTCATAATTGATGCCACCAAGTACACTTTGCGTTCTTATAATTTCTTTATAAAACGTTTGTTTATCATCATCACCTTGATACAACTCAGTAAAGATTTGTCCATCCTTTAACATCACAACACGGTTTGAAAAACTAGCAGCTACTGGATCATGTGTCACCATAAGTATAGTTGTGTTAAATTCCTCATTCATATATTTAAGACGCTTAAGTAAATCTAGTGTACTTTTAGAATCTAAAGCACCTGTAGGCTCATCAGCAAATATAATTGAAGGTAAATTAATAAATGCCCTTGCAGCTGAGGTACGTTGACGCTGTCCACCTGATAACTCTGATGGATATTTATCACTAATATCACTAATATTCAAAGCCTCTACTATACGTTGATAACGTTCATGCATGATTTGTTTATCTAACTTTTGAACTGATAGTGGAAGCATGATATTTTCTTTAACTGTTAAGGTATTTAAAATATTATAATCTTGAAAAATAAATCCAATATCTTTTTTTCTAATATCAGATAATTGCTTATTAGATAACTTCTCAAGTTGTTTCCCATTGATTGTAATAGATCCTTTAGTCATATAATCAATCGAACTGAGTACATTTAATAAAGTTGTCTTTCCTGAACCAGAAGGTCCCATGATTGATATAAACTCACCTTCATCAACATCTAAATTAATTTCTTTCAAAACTTCTTGGAAAGCTTGCTTATCACCATAAACTTTTGACAACTGCCTTACCTCTAATATCGACAAATAATCACTCCTGTCATACTTCAATCAAATTATCTTTTACGAAGACAAACTTAATGTAGACTATCATATCTTCTTTAATTTACATCATTTATTATATCGATTATTAATTACACTTGTGATAATAGTAAGTAACAAAACGCACGTTTAAAATGACAATCTTGTCACCTTAGACATGCGCTCAATGATTTCATTTTGTTGTGGGAAAATGAAATAAAACGTTGTTCCTTTCCCCACTATTGAATCAACTTTAACTTCAATCCCAAGTTGTTCTTTCACGCTTTGTACAAGGTATAATCCCATACCAGAAGACGCTGTGTCGTTGCGGTCTGTTGTAGAAGTAAATCCTCTATCAAATATACGTGGTAAATCTCTCTGACTAATTCCACGACCGTAGTCTTTAATTTTTAAAACGACATGTTCTTCTATGGTATAACCGCTCAAATTTATTGTAGAATTATCACTATATTTTAAAGAGTTAGACAGAACTTGTCTAATCATCATACGGCACCATTTAACATCTGTATAAACCTTTTGTTCGTCTTTAAAGTCTAATTCAAAACCTATCCCTTTTGCCTGACTGATATGTCGAGTAACTTGTATTTCATCTATAACCATTCTTTTTAATGAAATATAATCAAAATACATATCACGATGCTGTGATTCAAGCCTTGTTAAATATAATTGCTTATCTAACATTTCATTAATACGAGACCATTCAAATAATAACGCTCGCTTACGCTGATCATCACTTTCTTGATCTATCAATAATTTCATAGCCGTAACAGGTGTTTTTATATCATGAACAAACTCTGTAATTGTTTGTTCATGATTTTTAATTTGTAATTGTTGTTCGACTACTTTCTCTTTTTGAGCGGTTATATGACGATATAGATAATCTATGACTTGTTGTTGGAATGGGGTTTCTGCCAAATCTTTATGCTTAATTTCTTCAATTTCTTTATCTTCATAAAAATGTTTAGATAGACGGACTTCTTTAACAAACGTAAATAATAAGAAAAGTATACTCGAGCCTATGTTTAATATCACTATATAAAAAACACTTTCAACTGAAATCTCATAATCTATGTAGGCAACACCTAATAAAATAATGTTGAGAAATAATATCCACAAGATCCAGTTACTACGAGATTTTATAAAAAACCAAAACCATCGAAAATTATTCATGAGCTAAGTATCCTTTACCAACTTTGGTTTCTATTGCGCTATCCATGTCAATTTCTGATAATTTTTTTCTTAATCTATTAACATTAACTGTTAAAGTATTATCACTAACAAAAGCCTCATCATCCCACAAAGCAGTAATGAGAGTGTCTCGTGTCACGATTTGATTACGTTTATTGATTAACATCTCTAAAATAATCATCTCTGTTTTAGACAAAAAGATAGTTTTATCATCTTTTTGAATACTATCTTTTGATAAATCCACAGTAGCGTCTTGCCAACTTAATGTTCGCTTTTCTTCAACTCCAAATTCATAAACACGTCTATATATAGCTTGTAGCTTAGCAATTAAGACGTTTGTATAAAATGGTTTTTGCATATAATCGTCTGCCCCAAGTTCCATACTCATCACTTGATCCATTGGATTATCTCTTGATGATAAAAACAAAATAGGAACGTTCGACTGTTGTCTCATTTTTCGACACCAATAAAACCCATCGTATTTCGGTAATTGAACATCTAAAATTACAATTTCTGGATTAAATGTCTCAAATGTCTCCATCACATGACTAAAATCCTCGACACCAGTGACATTAAAATCCCATTGTTCTAATTCCTTTTTTAATTCTTGAAAAAGCGTATTATCGTCTTCGACTAATAATATTTGCATAACGAATCACCTAATATATTATTTAGTATATTTAATCTTCTCACCTGATTGAATGCGCCCTTGATAATGCTTAATTCTACAATCAATTTCAAAGCCTCTCATAAGAAGTCCTTGAATCGGTGCTTGTACGAAATAGTAAATTGGCCAAAATAATCTAGGGATATAATCATATAAATGAACCATAATTAAACGTGTTCCTTTAAGAAGTCTAAATTCTAATTTTGCTTGCTTCTCTAATTTTGGTTTCATCAATTTACCACCAATAAGATGTAATGTAATTATATCTTCTGTTGTATTAATCATTTTGAAAATAGCTAAAGGGCTTTTAATGTTCTTATTGTAAATGATGTAGTGATGACCTTGTTTTTGAGTATGTACAAAAGTTCCTTTTGTCTCATCTAACCATCTACTAAAATAATCTACAAGTTGATTGAGCGTCCATTTCTTCGGTAAAATCATCTTCATCGCTGTTCGAACATCATCATATTTAGCTGTTTGTAATTCTACGTTAATATGAGGACGTTTCACTTCAACATCCGTACAATCAACTGGTACTCCATAAGCGCCTAAACGTTCAATGGCTTCATTATCATGACGGCTCCCTGGAATATACACAATCTTTTTCAGCTTATTTATTGATGCAGCTCTACCAAAATTATCTGCCGCTATAAAGTTTAAATCTCGTGCTGTTGCATGTGTTAATTTAGCAGAATGTTTAGTTGGATCTAAATAATATACCGCAATGTCTATACCTTCCATAGCTTCAACTACATCTTTGTAATTATATATATCACGTTTTAACCATGTGATTTTGTTCGTAGATCCTTTATCAGGTTTGGGATATTTAGATAAAGCATATAATTGAGCATCATGTTCAATGACTCGACTTAAATATCTACCAATATAGCCGGTGCCACCTGCTAACAATACTTTAGGCTTCATAAATATCAGCTCCTAAACTTTCTTTTAGATAATTTCATATCAAGCGTAATTAAGTAAAGTGTATTATAATAAAGAAGACAATTGATTTAACAAAACAGGAGTGTTGATATGGCACATCTCATTCGTGAAATTAGTATTAAAGACGTTGAAAACTTTATCAGTCTATTAAGCCAAATATATGATGAATCAGAATTTACATTCTACAATCCAGGTGAATATTCACCAACGATATCTTCCGCAAGTCAACACTTAGAAAAATACATCACCTCACCTACCAAAGCGATATATGTCGCTGAAAGTGATGAGCAACTTGTTGGATACGTATTTGTTAATACTGAAACCTATGAACGTACACAGCACGAAGCTGTCGTGTACCTTGGAGTTAGAGAATATTACCAACATCAAGGTATTGGACAAGCACTTATCAATAGAATTGAAGCATGGGCTTTAAATCATCATATTCGACGTATTGAAGCTACAGTTGTTACTGAAAACATTAACGCAATAGAATTGTTTAAAGGCATGGGCTTTCAAATCGAAGGTGAACTTAAAGATAAGCTTTTTATAAACCAAAAATATTATAACGAATATGTAATGGCTAAAATATTAAATTAACTAAGTATGTCACTATAAATTTTACCACATATTTAAAATATTAAATAATATCATCATACGTCTTTCATATTGAGGCGTATTTTAATTATCTTTACTACTTATAAGTTTAAGATTATTTATTCTTTACTTATTATGAATCTACTGCATCATCGCTTCGTATATCTTTGAATTATTCTTAAACTACTTTAATTTTAAAATCAAATTTATACTGTTTAGTCATAAAAACGCACCCCAAAAGCTAAATTTAGTCTTGCTTTTGGGGTGCACATTATTGTCTTGAGAATTTCAATATGTTATGCATCGATGACTGAATTAAAAATGTAATTATATCAAGCTTACTTTATCAATAATTCAGAGTAGAATTTCTTACAGAAATTACAAAGATAACGACTTTAGGATTGTTTGATGCTGATGCTGATTGTACATTAAATATGAATGATATCTCTTTAATGTAGTTATGATATTTAATTATGCAATCGTATTCTCACAACATATACAGTACTTCTCGCAATGACGTACTTTAATGCACAAAGCCATTGAAATACTTGATTAATAAACTTAAGAATCAAAAGGGTATAAGGATACTTCATTAGTATTTTGAGTTGGCTGATTTTGTGATGACTCGTTACTCTCCACTCCAGAAGATGATGTGTTTCGACTTAAAAATAACAGCACTTTTTTGATATTTTCTTTTGATTCCGGTTTATCTAGATGAAATTGATATTGATGGTGTAAGTGGTGCGAACCATCATAGAATAATGTATCTACTGGTATATTTTCTGCTTTCAAACCTTGCGCAAATTCTTTATTTTGACTGTAAAATGGATCAGCGTCACCAACCGAAAGAAATGTCGGAGGGTATTCATGAGTCACTTGATTGAGCGTTGACATTTGAGATAAGTTTTTAAAATCTGTTTCCCAATGACTTGTTCCGGTATAACTTTTCATAAATAATTGTATTCTTGGAAACTCGGTTGCTCTAACCGTTTTCATATTATAAAAACCACCAAAAAATACAGCAGCTTTTATTTGTGAAGGCTTGAACTGCTGTTCAAAATGCATTTCATCTCTTAAGTCTTCATTTGTTTGCATAGCTACATATTGACTGGTTAACTGAGCACCAGCAGAGTCTCCCCCAATAACAACTTGATCAAAATCAATAGGTAACTCATGCTTATTCTCTTTTACAAATTTTACAGCTTGATTGAGTTGTACTAGCGGCGTGGGATATTTATATTGTGGAGCTAGCGCATAATTTACGTTGACAATGATGTACCCTTGTTCTGCAATTCTTGACAATAATTGATTTTTATATTGTTTGTCTCCAGCGATAAATCCTCCACCATGCATCCAAAAAATTACCGGTAATTTCGTATCATTGCTCATATCTGCCGGGGTAATAATGTCTAATTTGCTGTTGGGCATACCTTTACCATATGAGATATCTCTATATAATTTTACATTTTTGTTATTAATTTGAACATTTGTCTTGCTCTTCTGTTTATCATGAACATGGTTATAATGACTCTTCAAATTAAAAACCAATATAAGTGAGACAACAAGTATGATTAGTGTTGTTATCCATATCCATTTTAGCTTTTTTTTCATCATGGCTAACCCTTTCAAATAATTACTCTACTTGTCTTGCTATTAATATAATAAAACAAATATCGATATAATTAAACAAAGGGGTAGGACAGAATCCATTTTGATGAATTCGAAGTCCCACCCCTCAAAGCTGACTCAATTTAAAAATATTTCATATAAGTGTGCATCTATAACTTAGTCAACTCGGATGAACATATTTACTTGTTCATGTATTTTTTAACCTTAACCTTTTCACGATTAAAATAAACTTTTTAATCATAAAAGTGTGAAGCAATGACTACGCGATATGCTCTTCATCATCTTTTTTACGTTTATAATATTTAATCAACACTGCTACTACAATAAATAATCCGACAATACCCATAAATTTGTATAAAACATTGATTAAATCAGCGAATCCTACGAAACTTAAAATAAATGCCATCACCATCATGATAACAATGAATATATGGTATTTTTTACTATAAGGTTCTGTGAAACGCGCTGCAAAAGAATAACAAAGACCTAAAATTGTGTTGTACATCACAGCTAACATAATGACTGTGAGTACAAGACCTAACCATGGATGTATACCTTTCGCTAGGTTAAGCGTAGGTATTGCTACATCTTTAATTTTTGAATATTCTGTTTGAAGTGAGAAGTTAATTAACGCAAGTAAGATAGCGTATAGCACACCACCAAACATTGCTCCTGCACCTGAAACTCTTCGCTTGGAAGCATCACCGCCGATAGCTACTATCGTACTAAATCCTACAGCAAATGCTAATCCGCCGTATACTATTCCCCAAAAAATACCTTTCCAAGCACTCGTTTCAGGCATAGCACTGTTTACTTCCCCTAATGAAATACTTCCTGTAAATAGGTAGAACACAGCTATAAGAATAACCATTATGATTAAAAATGGTGTAACTATTCCTAAAGCTCTTACAATTTTATTAAAATCTAATAATAATGTTAAGTAAATCAAAACTGTCATGATTAATGCGCCTAACCAAGTAGGAATTCCAAAACTTTGCTCAAAAGTAGAACCTGATCCGGCTATCATAGTGACAGCTATACCAAATAAGAAAAAGACAAGAATATAATCAAAAACTTTACTAAATTTTTTTCCAAACACATATTGCAATGTGGACTCGTGATTTTTCGCTTCAAATGCAGTACCTATCTTAGCTACTTGTCTTCCTATGAATCCAAGTATAAATCCTGAGATAATCACTCCAATATATGACCATAAACCAAATGGTGTGAAAAATTGCATCACTTCTTGTCCTGTTGAAAATCCTGCGCCGACAACAATGCCGACATAGGCAAAACCAATTTTTATAGCTTCTTTATTCAGCCCCATGTGAATATTTACCTCCTTAGAGTTGCACAGTGAGCATTATAACGTACTGACTTTTTATTGCAACCCTAAAAAAATGTATAAATTTAGCTATTCTGTATTTTTAATCATTTTAGAAAACGATTTTTCGGACTTCAATATAAACAAAAATGCATAATCAATCGTAATCATGTATAAAAAAATAGTCGCAAAAGTTTCAATAAACTTGAGCGACTATAACTCATTTTTTAGCGTGCATCTCTTTGATTATTCAATTCATTAATGTCTACAACTACATTATCCATACGTTTTGCTGTATCTTTAAGTACATTTCGTGCAACATTATTACTTGGATCGAGTTTTAGAATACGTTTAGCGACATCAAACGCTTTTTTATCCGAAATAACTGGCTCAGGAATAGCATGAAGTAATAACATTTGTAGTAAACTCTTCACTTCATTTCCGTCAGTAAGTTTTATGGAAGAATCTGCATGATAATATGCTGAATCTAGTGCGCCCTCATATTCACTTAAAGGATAAACAAGTAAAAGGAATGCTAAATCATGTAATTCTGATGATTCTTCTACCTTAATCATATCTAGAATACATGTATAAAACATCATACTCTCTACTTCATGAGCACTAGAGATGTATGCTTCTTCAAATTCCATAAAATCTGTTTCGGACATTAACTGTCTAACTAGTTCAAACTCGCCATTCAATACATGTTTTTTTATAAGATGTTGCATGGCAATGTCCTCCTATTGTCCAGATTTTATATAACAATTATTATTATAATACCATAATTACCTTTAAATTTCATTTAAAAAATGATTCTCAACGTTTTGGACCGTAAAATTACAATATATTTTCAAACATCTTTTCTTTATATGTATACGTCTTATTATAGCAATAATAAATGTATAAATGGAGAACTTTAAAAATTATTGTGGTTCACGTATTGAAATTTTTCAAACTATGGTTATGATACTAAAATACTCTATAGGCTTATTAATATAAAAAAATACTCAAAACAATTATCATTTTGAGCATTTTTTAATATAATCATATTTTATCAATAAGACTGTATTCATTTAATCATGAATAGGTCTGACAGAATAAATCGTAAGTAACTAAAATTGGTTTCCCTGTTCTCGGATCTATATCTAAAACACCATCAATATTAAATACCTTTTCTAGAATGTCCTTAGTTAACACTTCCTCAGTTTGACCCGTCGCAACAATATCTCCAGCTTTCATCGTAATGAGATGATCTGAGAAGCGTATGGCTTGATTAATGTCATGTAAAACCATGACAATAGTGCAACCTTCTTCTTCGTTGAGCTTTTTGACTAAATTTAATATTTCTAATTGATGACAAATATCTAAATAAGTTGTAGGTTCATCTAAGAAAATAATATCAGTACGTTGAGCTAGTGCCATTGCAATCCACACGCGTTGTCTTTGTCCACCACTTAAATCATTTATAGTACGATGACGAAATTCACTTGTACCTGTAACTGACAGTGCCCAGTCAATTTCTTTTTTATCTTCTGCAGTTAAACGACCAAATCCTTTTTGATGTGGAAAACGTCCATAAGAAACAAGTTCTCCCACAGTAAGTCCATCTGGGACCTCTGGTGATTGTGGTAAAATTGCTATTTTTTTAGCTATTTCTTTCGTAGATGTGGCATGAATACTCTTACCATCCAAATTAATTCTACCTTCTTTAATTGACAACAGTCTAGATAACGCTTTCAATAAAGTTGATTTCCCACACCCGTTAGGTCCAATAATAGAAGTAACCTTTCCATCAGGAATTGCGACATCCAAATTATTAATAATCGTAGAATCACCATAGCCAATTTTCACTTGTTCACCACTTAAACGACTCATAATAATTCCCCTACTTTCATTCTCTAAAATCTTGCTTTATATATAGTAAAAACATTGTTATTGATTAAGTTATTCACTCATTATCAGTCACAAACTGGTAATTGATAATCATTATCATAGTTTTTATTATAACATCTCTTCTATATTATGACTAACAATTATTTTCACTAGGTTATATATCATACTCGTAAATGAGTAGCAGTAAATTAAGTGAGTAGTATTGGCCATAATAGATAAGTAGGGAACTGTATAATAATAAAAAGCCCAAAATGGCTTTAACTAAGTAACCATTTTAGGCTTCACTTTAAAAAGTGTCTTACATTTTAGCAACTTTCTAACTCTATAACATATTGAAATTTTACTCATCTAACAAAAAACCATTACCATATACATCACGAACGTCATGAATAACTAAAAAGGCATTTTCGTCAATATTTTTGATAATTCGTTTAGCACGGGAAACTTGTGTTTTAGAGATGACGACGTAAAGTACATCTTTTTCTTCTCTAGTGTAATAACCGTGTCCATTTAATATTGTTAATCCTCTTCCAACTTGCTGATCAATAGCTTTTGCTACCTCATTCGGGCGACTAGATATAATAGTCATTGCTTTTTTAGTATTTAATCCTTCTATAACAAATTCCATCACTTTTGTACCTATATATAAAGACATAACTGTAACTAAGCACTTCGCCAAAGGAATTTCTGTCAATGAAATAAGCACAACGATAAGGTCAAAGAATAACAAAGCGTATGGCGTACTAATATCTAAATATTTATTAACAATTCTCGCAAGAATAACCGTTCCAGCAGTTGTTCCCCCTGCTAGAACGATAATACCAATTCCTAAACCAACACAAGTCCCACCAAACACAGCATTAATTACAACATTTCCAGTTTCTACATGCCATGTTTCAGTTAAACTTAGAAAGATTGAAATGAGTACTGTAGCAAAAATAGTTAAATATGTACTACGTTTGCTCAAATATTTATAACCCACAATAATTAAAATAGCATTTAAAACAAAATTGGTTATTGCCGGTGAAATATGAAAAGCATAATATAATACGATGGCTATACCAGTGACACCACCCTCACCCAAATTCCCTGAAATAACAAATGCATTGATACCTGCAGAGAAAATAAATGAACCTATAATAACTAAAATGATATCTCTGATAGTTTTATTCACTCAATCACCCCTAAAACTTTGTTTAATTATTAAAATGTTAGCATAAGGTAACTACTTACTACAATAAAATTTCAAATAAATATATGATTTAAAAAAACAACTTCACATATCATAATATTCGTAATTATAAAAATATGTCATATTAAACGTACTAAAATAGAAATTCAACACACATCCGCTTTCGAAAAAATTTAAATATTCTGAATTTTTAATTTACTTATACGCCTAGGTCTGCTATAATAACTTTAACTTCTTGAAAGAGAAGTTATCTCCTTTGTGTTGTTTATAGTAACAAAACAAATTTTGCTCGAAGTACTGTGACAGTACCTAGTCCTTACCGTTACAAGTACATTAATATTCATTTCCCATAAAAGCCAAGTATAAAAAGTGTCTCCTCACTTTTATGCTTGGTTTTTATCATTTTAGAAATTCGTAAATCAATTCGTCAGCTTTCTACAAAATTAAAAAGCACACGACTCATCTAATTACAAAATAGAATGAGTAGCGTGCCTATATAAATTAAAAATCTAAAAAGTAAATTACCAAGCAAATATTCCAACAAATGCAGCAGTAAGTAAGGATACTAAAATTCCTGCTAACAACATCATCGGTACATATTTGGAAACAAAATCCGACGTTTTCTTATCAACTATACCTTTCAATGTACCTATAATCATTCCAATAGTTGAAAAGTTTGCAAAAGAAACTAAAAATGTTGATATAACTGCTCTATGATGAGGCGTCATTGCATTAACTTGATTAGAAATTTCACCCATCACAACAAATTCGTTTGTTACAATTTTCTTCGCCATTTGTTGTGCTACTTCCCACGCTTCATTAAACGGTAAACCTAATAGTAACGCAAATGGATACATGAAAACGCCTAAGATTTGATCAAGACCAAAGCTACCTTTGACACCAATACTATTTGCAATAAGATGTGTGATTAAATGAATCAATCTATCAATTAAGTCAGCCAAAGCTACAAAACTAATGACAAATGCAATGATAATTAATACAAGCTTTCCAGCTGCTAAAACTGAATCTCCAAGAAATGAAAAAAATGGTTGTCTTTCAGTTTGGTGATCTCTTATGCTATACACGACATCTTCTTGTTCTTCAACTGATACAGGATTCAAAATACAAGAAACTATAATTGCGTTAATAATATTTAGTGGAATTGCCGTCAATACAAGTTCTCCAGGTATCATTTGCACATAAGCGCCCACAATTGCTCCTGAAACTGAACTCATAGACATCATTGCAATAGTTAGTACCCGCATCTCATTCATGCGTTTAAGCTGTTCACTAGAAACAGCAAGAGCCTCAGTATTACCTAAGAACATCATTTCAACACCAAAAAATGATTCAAACTTAGGTTGGCGTGTAACTTTAGCAAGTACCCAACCAATACCGCCAATGATTTTTGGAAGTATATTAAAGTACATAAGAATGTCAAATAATGGTACAACTAATAAAATAGGGAAGAGCGCGCTTACTGCCATGTCCATCATTTTATTAGACGTGAAGCTTTTAAATGCAAATCCAGTACCCTCATGTGCGGATTCTATAACCCATGCTATACCGTTAGCTGCTCCTTTAACCCCTGTTCTTCCCCATGGAAAATATATAAAGAACCAAGCTAAAAACAAATTTAAAATAACCAAAATAAAAATAGATTTCCATTGTATATTCTTCCTATTTCTGGAGAAAATAACTCCTATACCTAGGAAAATAAATAACCCAATGATATTAACTAATAAAAACATTTGGCACCTACCTATATGTATTTTTAGACTTTCATGCATTGATTATGCAATCCTGTAAGACTATCAATATGTCATTCTATGTATTTTGTTAATGGTGAACAATGATGAACAACAAAAAAATGAAAGCGTTTGTTTTACGTACTATGTTTCTATACAAACCCCAAAAGTTCTTTTAATCTTACAAAAGTTATTATACCACGTGAAAAATAGGGTTAAAATGACATTTTTACAAAACTTACATAAAAAAACACGCCCTTCAACTCATTTATTAGGGCGTGATTAATATTAATCTGATAATTTTTGAGATGTAACAAAATGTCTGTATTTATCATGACTTGCCATCAATTCATGATGTGTTCCCTTACCGGTAACTTCACCTTTATCAATAAATACAATTTGACCAGCTTTTTTTATAGTCGAAAGTCGATGAGCAATAACTACAGTAGTTCTGCCTTCCATAAGGGTTTCAAGTGCTTCTTGAATTTTCAATTCACTTTCGCTATCTAGGTTCGCTGTCGCCTCGTCTAATAACAAAATATCAGGATTTTTAACAAAACTTCTAGCGATATCAATTCTTTGTCGTTGACCACCTGATAATTTGAGTCCACGCTCACCAACCATCGTGTCGTAACCTTCGTCAAACTGCATAATAAAATCATGACAATTAGCAAGCTTAGCATACTCTATTAACTCTTCATCATCAACTTTTCTATTAATACCATATAAAATATTATCTCTTATCGTTCCACTCATCATCGAATTAGATTGCATAACATAACCAATTTTTGTACGCCACTTTGAAAGTGGAATATCAAAAATACTTTGATTACCGTATTTAATATCTCCACGTTCAATATCATACATGCGCTCAATTAAATTAAAAATCGTACTTTTACCTGAACCAGAAGGTCCTACAAACGCGCTCACTTCACCTTGTGGAATACTAAATGACACATCTTCCAAAATCTTTTTAACGTCATATTTAAAATCCACGTGCTCAAATACTAATTCGCCGTCGATGATCGTAACGTCTTTAGATTCTGACAAAGCTTCAGTAGGTTCAATAGGCTCTTGCATAATTTCATATATACGACTGCTCGCACCCACAGCTTTTTTATAATCCGTAACTAGTGTCGATAAGTTAATCAGTGGCATAGATAACTGGATTACATAAAATATCATAGCAATAAGAGTTCCAGGAGTAATTGCTCCAGTACCTATTTCTAATGCACCGAAACCTAAAATAATCGCAATAGTTAATAGCATAACAACACCAGAAATGGGCTGCACGACTGCTGATATTTTAGCCTGTTTTAATCCTAATCTATATATTTTTTTAAGATTTGTATGCGCATTATCTAACTCTAAACGCTCAGTATTAGATACTTTAACTAAACGCATTTCGGTAAGCACTCTACCTAATAATCCACTGAAGTTCGCAATTTCAGATTGCGTATTGGTAGATATTTTTTGCATCACACGTCCGAGAGGAACGATGATTAAAATAAATACAGGAATAGTAATAAATGTTAATAAAGTTAATTTCCAATCCATGATAAATAGCATGACTAATGAACCTATTAAAGTTAAAACAGAAGGCAATAAATTAGGTAGCTTTTGTGAAATAAATTCATTAATCACTTTTGTATCATCTGTTAGACGACTCATTAATTGGCCACTTTCATTTTTATCAAAGAACGGCATTTTTAATTGAATAATATGTTCCCACAATAATGAACGAATCGCATAAATAATCTTTTCACCAATTTTACTTAACAAATATAGGCCTATACCGCTAAGTAATGCATTAACTAAGAAAATCGAGCCAAATATAGCTATCATTCCCCAATTAATGCTACTGACGGAAAATTTATCAACTAAACGTCCAGTGAATAATGGTACTAATAAACCACTTAAACTTCCCAACGAAGTAATGATAACCGCTGCAATGATTAACCCATATGGCCATGAGAGTCTTTTAAATAAGAAAAACAAAGGGTTTTGTTCTTTCATAGTTATACCTCGTCTTTATATTCATATTTGATCTTGCTTAATCTTGTAAAATTTCACTTCATCCCAATTCACAAAATATATAACGATTGCTTATTTATAAGTCTTTTAAGCAAATTTATATGATACCCAAAATGTTGCAAACTATGTAATTTTAACATTCAACTTCTCATGTACGTAACTATGTTCTTCGTAGTTGATATTATAACATTTTTTATCAGAACACACGCAAAAGATCGTTTAATAGTACAAAAAATTGCACGTCATCTTATTTTTATTTTCTGTCACCGTTCTGTGTTGAAAAGTACTAACGAAATATTTACTATGGTTCAATATTTCTACGAATAATCGATTTTATCCGAATCAGCTACACATAAAATCTAAAAATATTAAAATAAATGTGATGAAATTTAACATATTTAAAAATGATAATACGTGATACCAATATGAGGATTCAATTTATCAAACTCACTATCATGTATATGATTTATGACTTTATTGATACAAAATTAACTAATGCACTTACATCCACACACATTCGAGAAAGATGAGGTTGATATATTATCAATATAGAAAAAAGTAGCAAGATATTTTCTCATTAAATAATATCTTACTACTGTTCTCATAGATTTATGTCTTCAACTTTATTAAATAATATATATGCATCTCGAATTACAGAATGTTTGATTTTAAATATAAAACCTGAGACATCTATCATTATCTCAGGTTTCATTTACATATTAGCAATCGATGACTAGATAAAAATAAGTTTATATCAACCTTTTTCAACTCTAGTTCACATTAATTTAAAGAACAATTCTTTCTTAGCTCTCTTTTCGAGATTAAATGTTCAATAGTGTCATAAATACTCTTAGTTATTTTGTATCTTTTCCGTATAATTCTTGCTTGATTTTGGTAGTTGAGATGCCTTCTGTGCGGTTAAGATAAATGACTTCACACTTATCTTTAAGGAAATCAAATTCCCCTTCCCAATCATGACCCATCACAAAAACATCAACATCAAAACGATCAACATCTTTTTCTTTCTGTCCCCATCCTTCTTCAGGGATAACTAAGTCTACGTATCTAATAGACTCTAACATCATCTTACGTTGTTCATAATCGTAATATGATTTTTTGTTTTTGATTTGGTTGAATTCATCAGTAGAAAGCGCAACGATAAGATAATCCCCCATCTCACGAGCTCTTCTAAGTAATTCAATATGACCATAATGAAGCAAGTCATATGTACCATAAGTAATGACTCTTTTCATGATACGAAATTCTCCTTAACTAAAAATTTAATAAAAATTTATAATCTTAATGTATCATAAATATTTTGAGCATGCCATTAATACTATATTAGATACTAAACATAAATAAATTTAAAACTTACTTCAAAGAAAAGTTATTTTTTAAAAATTCTTTTTAGTGATTCTTTACCAGAAAAAGATATCTTTTTAGGTATAACTTGAAGTTTAAAACGAATTAAGCCTGGTCTGCCAATTCCAACCTCACTAAGTGCCTTTTTCCATTGTAAGTATAAAGGCTTTGTCCAATGCGTTGCACTCTGTTCAACAGCTCTAACAATTCGAAACATAGCCTCTCCCGAGTAATGTGTATGCTGCATAGCTTTCATATAAGCTATAACACTTTCAAGCAAAGATTGCGTCATTTTGTTATTTTTCTTTAAATGCGCCTGTATTAAGTAACTTACTATGAGGTTATCCATTCGATAACTATAGTAGATTTTTTCATCTAATAATAATAGTAATTCCATCACGCGTTGACGAACTTTTAACGCATCACTCATATAAGGTAAAAATGTATCAGCACGTTGCGCTGTTACTGATCCTTCTCTCTCATTATAGCCATATACAATGTTAGGTATAAGTTGAATATCTCGCGCTTTAGAGAACGCTTTGACAATAAAGGTATGTTCTTCACAGAAAACGACATCTTCATCAAAACGTAATCCGGCATACTTCGTGCTAAATAATTTTGCTCCAGGTCCTATCGATTGTAAAATATCCGGTTTACGATCAAGTGTGACAATCGCATCTTTCACCATAGATTGATGGGTCGAAATGACTTGCCATTCGCCGTTAACTTCTCTGGCCATTTGACCGATAACAATATCGGTTTCTTTGTTTTTCTTAAAAGCATCTACCATTAAATCAATCCTACTAGGTAAAAACTCATCATCTGCGTCTAAAAATAAAAATGCATCAACATCTTCAGACATAGCTTCTAAGCCAACATTTCTACTTCGAGCTGCTCCTTGATTACTCTGATGAATGACTTTGATGTGAGGATGTTTTTGTTGTAGTTCTGTTAGTACATGTTGTGTTTGATCAGTTGAACCATCATTGATACAAATAATCTCATAAGGCACACTAGTATCAACTGAGAGTATGGCCCGTTTAATCGTTTCTTCAGCGTTATACACTGGAATAATTATTGCTAATTTCATTATTTCACCAACTTATTAATAAAATGGACTAACTGGTTAAGACTATCTTTTGAATTATATTGATGCCAATCATTAAATAAAGATTGAAATTGCTCATCGTTATCATGTATCGCTTGTATAATTGACTCTTCATTACTCATTTTGTACCGTTCAGGAATTGCATAATAAAATTCATTCAATCCTCTTACTTTTTCATATTGCTGTTCATCATAATTATAAATAAGTGTCGGTTTATTAAGTGCGCTTGCTTCAATAGGTAATGAGCTATAATCACTTATAATAATATCCGCCATAATTAACAATGAGGTAACGTCGATTGAATGAGCAGTTTGACAATCAACAGTCGAAGGATGCAAATGACTCAATAACGTATAATTCGGTAAGTGCCGTTCAAAGTTTTCTTTATCAATAGTACGTTGTGCTACTTGACCTTCTCTATAAGTCGGAACATATACTGCGAGTTTATTTGTAATATGATATTTCTTTTTTAATCGTTGTTGTTCTAACTTAAGATTACTTCTAAAGTATTGGGTCAGTCTTGGAAGTCCAAACTTTAACATTTGCGATGGAGATGCATCAAACGATTGTATAAAACATTGAGCCATTTTCTCCCCACCTACCAAATAATAATCGGTAGCATCATAAACTTTTTTGTATTGTCTTACCATAGCCTTGTTTTTTAAATCAACTTGATGATCAGTTAAACCAAAATTTTTAAGCGCACCGGCAGCATGCCATGTTTGAATAACAATTTGCCCTTTTTTCTTCTGATAGCCACCCATCATTAAATAATACGTATCTAAAATAATAACCTTTGCTTTACTTAATACTTTCATATGTTTCATAATATATTTATTTCCGGCGGGTATAAAATATGCATGATTAATGTTATTAATATCTTTCTGGTATATTTTTTTACCAATAACCGTTACATGGTATCCTTCACTACATAAGGCCTCTATAATAGGCAAAACATCTTGCTTAAAGGTCATCATTATCACAATGTGCTTCGAATTAACATTAAACGGTTTAAAAATCATATTTAAAAGCACAATAGCTAAGATATAAATCTTTTTAATTATCAATCTCATTTTTTCACCATCTTTAAATTTCCAATCATTATATCAAATTATAAACGATACTTACTTTCAAAGAAAATAAAAGCAAATAATTTTTAATTTACTCAAAAACTCTACTAAAAGTCTCGATATTATTAAAAAAGTAGGACTACGAATTCATCTTGAATCCATTGTCCTACCTCATAATGTCAATATGGCATATATTAAATTTGAACTATTTCTAACAAACAGTTATTTAAAAATTTCTTTTTATAAAAAACTAAATCTTTAATAATAAGCTAAATATTAATTCATTTTATGGTAAACCGTTAATAGAACTCTCTTGATTGACACTTTTACAAGAAGTCCGCAAAGTGATCTCTATAGCGTCTATGTAAAATAGAACCTACTATAAAGAATAAGAGAATGATAATAACGTTATATAGCATTAACTTCCAATGATCTATGAAATACCATTGATGGAACAATATTGCTGCTCGGTATGATTCTGCGATAAAATATACTGGATTAAATAACATAATTTGATGAATCAAACCACTTACGCCATGATTTTTTGGCACCCATAAAATCGGAGACATATAAAACAATATTCTCATTAATGCTTGCATAATCATCTGCGTATCTCTAATTAAAATCCCCAAAGTTGATGTTAAAAGTGCCACCGACGATGTTAGCAAATATGCAAAAGGTACATATATAAGTAATTGTACAATGTGAATTGAAGGGATAATTCCATTGCACATACAAGCTATTATAATAATTGCTAATAATCCTAAATGACCATAGAACCTACTTGTTACAATATAAGTAGGAATGATTGAAAGTGGGAAATTCATCTTTGCCACTTGATTGAATTTCTGAGAGATTGATTTAGTTCCTTCTAACACACCTTGATTAATAAAGAACCACATACTTATACCAACTAACAACCAAAATACAAACGGAATGCCATGTATTGGTGCATTGCTTCTAATTCCTAAACCAAAAACAAGCCAGTACACCATGATTTGTAAAGCAGGGTTCAATACTTCCCATGCAATACCCAGATAGTTATTATGATTGGTAATTTTAATTTGGAATTGTGCTAGTCTTTGAATTAAATAGAAGTTTTTGATATGTTCTTTTAAAACCGTTCCAACTGCGAACATTAAACTTAACCACGCTTTCTCCTATAATAGATTATCTATCTATTGTAAATCATTAATAGTTTCTCTTTAATTTGATTCATTGAGTCCATTCTTAAATAATAACATTTAACTGTTTATCATAAGCTCATTATATTATACAATCAATTCAGTTAAAAATTGTTAGAAATTTCGTGTAAGATTGAATTTTAGAAAATGAACCACTTTCTTAACTCACTGTGTTAAATTTATTTTCAATAAAATCTTCTATTCACTTTACACTAGGTTAATAAATTTAACAACTGATGTGTTGTATATTATAATCTATATAAATGTTTATAAGGAAGGTACAAAAATGAGCGTTTCGGTAAATATTGAAAATTTGACAAAAGAATACCGTATCTATAGAAATAATAAAGATAGAATTAAAGATGCATTAATACCTAAAAACAAAAATAAAACATTTTACGCTCTGGATAACGTAAGTTTAACAGCGCATGAGGGAGATGTGATAGGCTTAGTCGGCATCAACGGTTCAGGTAAGTCTACTTTAAGTAATATGATTGGTGGCTCAATTTCACCAAGTTCCGGTGAAATAACAAGACATGGTGATGTGAGTGTCATCGCTATTAATGCAGGTTTAAACGGACAATTGACAGGTGTAGAAAATATTGAATTTAAAATGCTCTGCATGGGCTTTAAAAGGAAAGAAATTAAAAAATTAATGCCGGAAATTATAGAATTTAGTGAACTCGGCGAATTTATTTATCAACCTGTTAAAAAATATTCAAGTGGTATGCGTGCAAAACTTGGATTTTCAATTAATATTACTGTTAATCCTGACATATTAGTTATTGATGAAGCATTATCAGTAGGCGATCAAACATTTACTCAAAAATGTTTAGATAAAATTTATGAATTTAAAGCGGCTAAAAAAACAATATTTTTTGTTAGTCATAATATTAGACAAGTGCGCGAATTTTGTACAAAAATCGCTTGGATAGAGGGCGGTAAACTAAAAGAATTCGGCGAACTTGAAGAAGTATTACCTGATTATGAGGCATTTCTTAAAACTTTTAAGAAAAAATCTAAAGCAGAACAAAAGGAATTTAGAAATAAATTAGATGAGTCACGTTTTGTCGTAAAATAAATTTGAAGAAAGTAAAACATTAAGGGAGTGCAATAAAATTCATCCGAATTGATTGCCTCCCTTTTTTACACTTATTTTGATTTCATTTTATATTTTTGTATTGCTACCTTTAACATAAATTTAGGAATACTTATCATTCTCCCAATGCGTTTCCAATCGATAAGCACACGGTATACCCACTCAATATTTAACTTTCTAAATATTTGAGGTGCTCTTTTCTTTGAGCCACTGAATACTTCAAACGACCCACCTACGCCCATCATTACAGTGTGTTTAAATTTGTCCTTATGCTTTTGAATCCATTGTTCTTGCTTTGGAAATCCCATTCCTACAAAAATGTAATCAGGATTAAAACTTGTTATACGCTTTATGACTGTTTCATCTTCTAGATGAATATAGCCATGATGATGTGCAAAGTGAATATTAGGATATTGAGATTGAAGCTTTTTCTCTGCTGTCTCAATAATTTCATTTTTAGATCCGAGCAGATATACACGCTGATGGCTGACATGTGCTATTTTCAAACATTCTTCAAGAAGTTCTATTCCTGGCACACGCCGTTTTAAGGGCTGTTTTAATCGCTTTGAAGCTTTTACTATTCCTGTACCATCTGGAACTACATAATCAGCTTGATTAATTAAATTCCTATATTGCTCATGTTCAGTTGCATAATCCACGATTTCAGGATTAGCAGTCACTATAAATAAATTATCATCTGTATTACTAGATATGAACTGTTTAATATTTTCTACCATTTCCAACATTGTAGTATTATCAAAATTCACACCTAATATGTTAATTTTATTTTTTATTCTTTGGTTTTGATACATATCCAATCCCCACTTTACAACACGTTTAAAATGCATGAATATTTTAACACATGAAAATTTAAACAAAAAATATTTTCTAATCATTTACATCTAAAGTCTAAAGGATATCCATAGTCTTTTCATATATAATTAAATAAAGATGATTTTAACTTTTAAAAATACGAGGTCCACTTATGATTTATATACAAAATTTTATTACTACAACTATCCAATTAAATATCTATCTTATTTTAGTTATTGGACTGCTTTACTTAATCATCCACTATTATAGATATAAAGGCTTTAACGCTTTCTTAGATATTTATTTAAATTATATACCGGTACTTACACACGAATTTGGACACGTCTTATTTAACAAACTCGTTGGTGGGAAGGCCAAAGATCTTGTCATTGTGACAAGCCCTCGAGAAAGAAACGTCACTTCACAACAAGGCTATGCCATTACACAATCTAAAGGATACTTAGGTCAGTTCATTACAACTATAGGCGGTTATCTTATGCCACCATTGATGTTTTTAACTGGATTGGTATCTATTCACTATCAATATCCAAGTATATTTATCACTATATATTTACTTATTTTTATATATTATTTCTTTATTACTTCCCGTAAACTATCACCTTTGATTGTCATTATACTCATCTCAAGTTTACTCTATTTAGTATTTAGGCAAGACCATCAATGGTTCATTTATGACATCGTCACATTAAGTTACCATTTTATTTTAGGCGTACTTTTAGGTGAAATATTACAATCATCATGGACGATTTTTCGTCTTACCTTTCAACGACCTAAACCTTCTTGGGATGGCAGTGCTTTAACGGAGATTACTCGAGTACCCACCTTTATCTTTAGTTTAGTATGGATATTATTCAATTTCTATACTGTGTATTTATTAATCAAATACACAATACTATAAATACGATACATAAATTTCATCATTCTATACATTGAATTGGTAATCACATTCTAACAACGAGGCAATGACTTAAAACGCTTATTACAAACACATTTAAATTTTTTCACGAAATTCCAATACCTTAAAAATGCCTAGGAAATTAATCCTAGGCTCTTTTTATCGTTTATTTTTCTGCAAAAATATTCATCGCATTTTCATAGCTTAAAATTGTTACAATATCATTCCTCTTAAGAATAATAACCTTATTGGTATCATCTTTGGATACAACTTCAACTGTATTTCCAATATAAATATCCTTACTTGATAAGTAAACTAACAACTCTGTCTTATCACGAACTCGTCGTACAGTAACACATTCTCCAGGTTCAAAATTGAGAATTGACGTAGTAAAAATTTCTTTATATTGATCACCTCTAGGAATGACGCCTCCATGAGGGCATGTTTTCGGAAAGTTTAAAATCTTATCTAAACGTTCTACAAATAAATCTGATATCCGATGTTCAAGTATTTCAGCTTCTTGATGAACTTCTTCCCAATTATATTGTAAAATTTCTATTAAAAATAATTCTAGTAATCGATGTCGCTTAATGATGTCTAACGTTTGCTTTAATCCTTCTTCAGTTAAACGGGCACCTTTATAGTGTTTTGTTTCAACATAGCCTTCCTTTTCTAAACGACCCACCATTTCACTTACTGATGGTGGTTTGATATTTAAAAATTGCGATAGTTTTTTATTTGATACAAAGGACACGTCGCCATCATTAGTCAAAATTGCTTTCAAATAATCCTCTTTTTCTTCAGTTAACATCGTTTCACCTCACACATTCACTTTATTGTACCATGAATTAACTTGACATGTTAAAACTTCAAGGTATATTATAAAATAAATTAGGTTAACCTAAACTTTTTATTAGGAGGTTTTAATTATTGCTCGAAGTGAATCATTTGAATTTATTTTTGGGAAAAAAGCACATTCTTAAAGATATTTCATTCTCATTACCTATAAATGGTGAAATCATTGGTATTGTAGGACCTAATGGTGCCGGTAAATCATCTCTTCTCAAAGCATTTATTGGAGAATTTAAAGCGACTGGTAAACATACATTATATGATCACCCTATACATACACAGCTTAGATATATTACATATATCCCACAAAAAGCACATATTGATTTAGATTTCCCTATAAAAGTGGATCAAGTGATACTATCAGGATGTTATGAAGACATTGGATGGTTTAAAAAAGCAAGTGTAGTTGAAAAAACGAAACTTAACCAATTACTGAATGATTTAGAACTCGACCATATACGCCATCGGCAAATTGCAGAATTAAGTGGTGGACAATTACAACGTGTTCTTGTTGCAAGAGCACTTATGAGTAATAGTGATATTTATTGTTTAGACGAACCTTTTGTTGGCATCGACATTTACAGCGAACAACTGATTATGAAGAAAATTAAACATTTAAGACATATGGGTAAATTGATTTTAATTGTTCATCATGATTTATCAAAAGCAGATCAATATTTTGATCGCATTTTATTATTAAATCAATCGTTGCAATTTTTGGGGCCAACAAAAGAAGCCCTATCATCTAAACGATTAAATGCAACTTTCATTAATTACAAAGATGATTCGCTTTTAACAATATCCTCGCAAGGGAGTACGAATTAGATGTTAGATTTCTTTAACCATTTACTTAGTTATCAATTTTTAAACCGTGCATTAATCACATCTATTTTAGTTGGGATTGTATGTGGGACGATGGGTAGCATTATTGTTTTACGCGGTCTTTCTTTAATGGGTGATGCCATGAGTCATGCTGTTTTACCAGGTGTTGCTTTATCTTTCTTATTTAATATTCCAATGTTTATCGGGGCACTTGTAACAGGAATGCTTGCAAGTTTGTTTATTGGTTTTATTACTTCAAACAGTAAAACAAAACCAGATGCTGCAATAGGAATTAGTTTCACTGCATTCCTAGCATCTGGCGTCATAATTATTAGTTTAATCAATAGTACAACAGATTTATATCACATTTTATTTGGTAATTTATTAGCAATTACGCATCAATCATTTTGGACAACAATTGTCATTACTGTATTAGTTATTTTACTTATTATTATCTTTTATAGACCTTTAATGATTTCAACATTTGATTCAACTTTTAGTCGTATGAGCGGTCTGAACACAACAATAATTCACTACTTTGTCATGTTATTACTCGCACTTGTGACTGTTGCGAGCATACAAACAGTTGGAATCATCCTTGTAGTTGCTTTACTAATTACTCCAGCATCTACAGCTTTTTTAATCAGTAAACAACTTTATACCATGATGGTAATTGCAAGCATAATCAGCGTGATAAGTTCGATTATCGGTCTATATTTTAGTTATATATATAATATTCCAAGTGGAGCAACTATTGTAATCTGTACCTTTATGATTTATATTGTAACGCTATCAATCACTAGAATTAAAAATAACCAAAAAAGGAGCGCTTTAACGTGAAAAAAATTCTCGCTTTAGTAATAGCATTTTTAATTATCCTTGCCGCGTGTGGGAATCAAAGTAACCATGAACATCACTCACATGAAGGAAAATTAAAAGTAGTAACTACAAACTCTATTCTCTATGACATGGTTAAACGTGTCGGTGGAAATAAGGTCGATGTTCATAGCATCGTTCCAGTAGGACAAGACCCACATGAATATGAGGTTAAGCCTAAAGATATTAAAGCATTAACAGATGCTGACGTTGTATTTTATAATGGTTTAAACCTAGAAACTGGAAATGGTTGGTTTGAAAAAGCACTTGACCAAGCAGGAAAATCAACAAAAGATAAAAGTGTGATAGCAGCATCAAATAATGTTAAACCGATATACTTAAATGGTGAGGAAGGTAACAAAAACAAACAAGATCCTCATGCATGGTTAAGTTTAGATAATGGAATTAAATACGTAAAAACAATACAAAAATCACTAGAACATCATGATAAAAAAGATAAGTCTACATATGAAAAACAAGGTAATGCATATATATCAAAATTAGAAGAACTTAATAAAGATAGTAAAAATAAATTTGACGACATACCTAAAAATCAACGTGCCATGATGACAAGTGAAGGTGCATTTAAATATTTTGCTCAACAATTCGATGTTAAACCAGGTTATATTTGGGAGATAAACACAGAAAAACAAGGTACACCTGGTCAAATGAAACAAGCTATTAAATTTGTTAAAGATCATCATTTAAAACATTTATTAGTTGAAACGAGCGTAGATAAAAAAGCTATGCAAAGTTTATCAGAAGAAACTAAGAAAGATATTTATGGTGAAGTATTTACCGACTCTATAGGTAAGAAAGGTACTAAAGGGGATTCATACTATAAAATGATGAAATCTAATATTGATACAATACATGGTAGTATGAAATAACATGGTAAAAATAGCCCTAAATGATATGTTAATAAGACCGGATTCGTTTTGAATTCGGTCGCTAATGGCAACGAAGACTATAGTTGAAACAACTTATTTCAAGTCAACTTTCAACTCAGTCATCGTCTGCCATTATATTTAAACATTTTGAGCAGAGGATTACTTCTTTATACTCATCATACTATATAACTAGTAGTCCCATATCGTGTGGTTTTATATTACCCTCCTATAATATAAACAACATCTTTTACACACGATATGGTGGTATTAGTTAGCTGTGCATTATCATAAATAAACTGAAGCCCCTCCTCTCCGTAAATGGTGCTTTAAATAATGATGATGTACCAATACATTACTTCATATTTTTGAGCGATAAGTATGAATAATGTATATACAATGAATATCTAATTACATGTGTCATTAATTGTAATTAGTATTTATAAGTTCTATTCAATTTTTGAATAGTTACTAAAGCCACAAATAATCACTCAGTTATCTCCGTGGTATCCATTATCCTCCCCATGGAGACATTAGTTGCACTAATCAATTGATATTAGTGCAACTTTTTCATTTTACATAAAATTTCAAACTACATGAATGCGATCTATACAAATATGTTTAACCGAACAATACATTCTAAACAACCATATCATTTAAAATAATAAAAGCTTCCAAATCAACTTTAGCTTAAGAAGTCATTTGGAAGCTTTGCTTATATATTATTTTTTATTCATTATGTCATACTATCTACAATAACCATTTCATCATAATTAATGGATTCTCTTAATTTTAATGCAGTACCTTCTGTTATCTCATCATTTTCAATTAGTTCTCTTAGAATACGACGTTGTTCTCTTAAAGCATTTAATTTAATTTTGGTAAGTGTATCTTCATGTCTGGAATTGAAGAAGTTGTTCGGTGTTAAGTTATCTATTCTCATCAGATATCCATCGCAAATCATACCTACTTCTAGCTTATTATCAGTAGTAGCTTCTTTGGCTAAACGACTTACGACGTTATAATGAACAAGCTTATTGATTTTACCCAATTCTAATAAGTTATCAGTAACACTAAGAGATGATGCTGAATTAATTTTTGTTTTTACACGACGTTTCAATAGCATTCCTCTTAAACCAACAATAATACGTCTTAATAACGAAGCTTGTTTATACACTTCTGTTCGTTCAGCATAACGCATATAGTTTTCAAGAACACTCTCAGTAATTTCGCCATCATCAACCAATTTCTCTAGCGTTTTTGTTTCTACGTTAAATGCAATCTTTTGAAGTCGTTCTAGTTCTTTGGAGTTTTCATCTTCCTTTTCAACCGTTTTTAAAAATGTGAGTTTATCGTGGTAATCTTTAATGACGTTTCCATAACGGTAACTCGTTTCAAACGTCGATTTTTGATTTAGGTAATCGATAACATGTTCTAAAATGTAAATTCTCGCCTCTTTAAATGACATATTACCTATTTTCACTTTAGGGCTATCAGGCGTTACTAAAGGAAGAATGACTTGTGCAATAATTAAACTTAATATTACCATTCCAGAAGCAATAAATAATAAATCATTTCGATAAGCAAATGTTTCATGATTTGCTAATAAATATGGCAAGGTTAAGGCGATTGCGAGTGAAATTGTTCCATGTACACCACAAAGAGTCATGATTAGTGCATATAAGCTACGCTTAGGTTTACTCTCAGTAACTTTATCTTCATCATTTTTAGAAATCATTTTTTGGAACGGACTGACAGATAAATAGAAATAAGGATAAAGTACATATACCCACACAAATCTAAAGAGATACACCGCAAGAGCGACTAGCAATGTGATGACGATTAAGAATAATAAATTATGCGGTTCAGTTTTAATAATTTTCACTATTACCTCTGGTACTAAAAAACCTAAAATTGAAAACACAAAACCATTTAAAACGTAGCCTAAAATACTCCATGTGTGATTATAGCTCATCTGTAGTTGTGTTCTCGTTTGAGCTATACGGTCACGTTCAAATCCATGCACGAGTCCCGCAACTACTGCTGCAATAATCCCTGATGCATGGAATAATTCAGCAATCAAATAAGTGACAAACGGCGTCAGCAATTGTATAAATGTAAACATGTTAATGTTCTCAATGCCACGTCTCATTAATGTTAAACGAAATCTAACTAAAGCCATACCTATAAGTAGGCCGACAATAGCACCTCCGATAGAGGCAATCAAAAATTGTTGAATCGCATCAAAAATGGAAAAAGTTCCAGTAATCAATACACCAACGGCAATTTTAAATGAAATGATACCTGCAGCATCATTAAGTAAAGATTCACCTTCAAGAATGGTCATTGAACCTTTTGGTAAAACCTTACCATTCGTGATTGCTTGTACAGCAACAGCGTCTGTAGGACAAAGGATAGCCGCAATTGCGAAAGCAGCACCTATAGGTAATTCAGGCCAAATCCAATGAATAAACAGTCCTACGCCTATAACAGTAGTTATAACAAGACCTAGAGCCATCATCATAACAGGTTTGATATACTTCCTTAAATGTACTCTTGAAACATTAACACCCTCAACGAATAGTAATGGTGCGATCAATGTAACCATAAATAATTCAGAATCAAAATTGAATTCAACTGGAATGGGAGTGAGGTATAAAATCATCCCAAGAAAAATTTGGATAAATGCAAGAGGTACTTTAGGTATGAAAGTATGTACAAAGGAGCTCACAATAACTAGTGCGACAAATATGAGTAGAGTTTCAAATATCTCCACACTTTCACCTCTTTATTAATTTTTAATTGCAAACTTAGTCATCAAAACAATAAAAAGTTGCGAGGTTATCTACTGCAACACTGAAGAAGTGAAATAATAACAATAAAGTCATTCCTATAAGGACATAACTATTAACACTCAATCATGCCACAAACATACTATTCAAAACTCAATTATTTTCTTTATCAGTGAAATCAAACATGAACATTTAAATTATAAAGCTCGCTTCTTCGAACGAGAAAATGCTTATGTGTAATTTCATTGAAAAATTAGTGACAACTGTCATTCACAATTATTCTTGTTTACAATTTTATCATTTATTAACCAGATTCTTAAATAAATAGCTTTTATATCATTAATATCTTCACCTCAGATATACAAAAAACTACTAGTATATAAGATATATCTTTTATATGCTAGTAGTTTAAAAGCTTAAACAATCAATCGTCTATTTTATTAATATATTCTTTTTCTTTATAGTATAATTTTTCTCGTCTTTCTTCTCGTAGTTTTGCACGTTTTTTTAATTCTTCTGGCGTATTAAACTCTTTTTGACTTAACAAAATAGTAGATTGTCTAGGTGCATCGTCTTTCCTGTACATATATGCACCATTACGGTAGGCTGCTCTACTTATCAAATGCATTCCAACCGGAGAGGTAAGATTGATAAAGACTAGTGATAATAATAATCTGACACTAAAAAAACCTGAATTCACAATAAAATAGATTAGTACACCAACTACAGTTAGTAATACTGACAATGTAGAACTTTTCGTTGAGGCGTGACTTCTTAGAAAGACATCTTGAAATTTTACAATTCCTATTGCACTAATTAATGCAATAATACTTCCTAAGAAAATAAATATCGCAGCAATGAGACTAACGATGTCTTTTATGATTTCCATTGAAGACACGTCCTTCCCCGATGAATCTTGAAATTGAGACCGAACTGACAAACGAAATAATTGCAATTAACATGATTGAGTCTAAATAAGATACCGAATTAAAAATAACGCTCATCACGCCAACAATAGACATAACAACAGCACTTGAGGCATCAAATGATACAACTCTATCAGCAGTAGTGGGACCCTTAATTAATCTGACTAGACAAACAAGTAGTGCCATACCAAAAATCACCAATGCACTTATAATAAATATTTGAGTGAACATTTCAATCATCGTGTCACCTCCAAAATTAAATCCTCATACTGCTTAATACTTTTTAGAAGATTTTCTTTATCCTTTTCTGACACATCAATACTGTGAATAAAAAATTTATTAGTATTTTTAGAAATTCGAATAACTGTCGATCCTGGAGTAATAATAATTAAAATCGTTAAAAAAGTAATAGCCCAATTACTTTTTAATGAAGTTTCATATGTGAGTAAACCTGGATTAACTTCATTCGTCTTAAATAAGATGTAATTTATGGTACTTATACTAGAAGTAATAAGCTGGTATAGGTATACAGCTAAAAATTTAATAGCCACCCATATCTTTTTCAAATAAAATTCTTCACCAAAAAAGCGATGTAGAATATAAATCACAATTAAACCAATTAAAAATCCAGCAAAGAAGGTTGTAAATTTAAATTCATCTTCATCTTGAAAGAGTACCCAAAGGAACGCGATAACAATATTTAAAACCACTTGCTTCACTTACGATTAACCTCCTTCAAATGTGTATTTACATTCTTTTGAAAGACATCTTCTTTCATATTAAGATTTGTTGCATCCTCTGTTACTTTTAGAACAACAGGGGCTGCAATACCCATCGCTAATATCACAACAACTAAAACACTAAGTAAACCTTTACGATAAATAGGTAGTGGTCTAAATTGTACCTGTTCTCCATCAGCATCACCAAAATACATTATAAACATCACTCTAAAAAGACTATACATAGCTATTAAACTTGTCACAATCATAAGTGCTAAACCAATATAATTACCATTTGTAATAGCCCCTTGGAATATTAAGACTTTACCCGGAAAACCACTAAATGGAGGCACGCCACCTATAGCAAAAATTACCACGACAAATGCAACACCAAAGAATGGTTCTCTTTTTGCCAGTCCACTTAAATACTGATAATTTCGATATCCCGACATATAAACAAGACTACCAATTACAAAAAACAATAATGTCTTAACGATAATATCATTGGCTAAGTAGAAGATAGCACCATTTACACCTGGTATAGTATGAGAACCTAAACCTAAAATAATGAATCCGATAGACAAAATAACTTGATAAGCCGCAATTTTCTTAATGTCTTTGTAGGCGATGACACCAAACGCACCGATAATCATTGTGATACAAGCCATAAACACGAGCAATGTATGCGTAACGCTTGGATGATGATCGAATAGTAAGGTAAAAAAACGAATAAGTGCATAAGCCCCAACTTTTGTCATCAATGCTGCAAATAACGCCGCAAGTTCCGTATTAAGCACTGCATATGCTTTAGGTAACCACATGAAAATTACTAGTGCTGCCTTTGAACTAAAAGCAACTAAAAATACTAAAGATATTATCGTTATTGTTTGATTATTTTCCATATGATTCAATCGCATCGCTAAATGTGAGAAATTAAGTGTTCCGACTGTCTTATATAACATGCCAATTCCTAATAAAAGCAACCACGAACCTAAAATATTCAGAACAACATATACTATCGCTGCACGTAATTGCTCAACAGATTGTCCTAATGTAACAAGTACAAACGAAGCAAGAAGCATAATTTCAAACATCACGTATAGGTTAAATAAATCAGATGTTAAAAACGAACCAATAACACCCACTGTTAATAAAAGGATAAATGTAGGAAGGTGAAATCGATTGACTCGCTTCTCTCCTCTACCAAAGCCGTATGCCATTATTAGCGTAACAACAAAAGATGATACTGACACCATAAGCAAACTCAATGAATCACCTAGAAATTGAATGCCGAAAGGTGCTTTCCATCCCCCAAAATCAAGTGTTATCGGTTTATGATTAACAACATAAATAAGTAAAGCAATTGAAATAATTGTATTAACAATCATAGTTGTAATGGATAGGATTTTTGAAATTTGATTTTTATTTTTAGTGAAGACTAAAATTAAAGCACATACAAAAGGCAACAACATAGGCAATATTATTAAATTACTCATCATCTTCATCACCTTTCAATGCACTTATTTCATCCTCTTTAGTTACTCTGTAAGTTCTATATATTAACACCAATAAAAACGCAGTCATACCAAATCCAATCACAATGGCTGTTAAAACGATGGCTTGTAATAAAGGATCAACAAAGTTTTGAGCATGACCTTGAATAAGTGGTTCAGACATATGGGGTCCATATTTCCCCATACTCATAATAATTAAATTACCGGCGTGTGTATAAATAGAAATACCAATAACAATACGAATTAAATTAATAGATAAAATCATATAAGTTCCAATAAATACTAAAAATCCTATCACAAGGAGTAATATTAAATTCATGATCTACCCCCACTTATAGATAGCATAACTGTAACAATCACACCCACTACTGTTAATAAGATGCCAAGCTCAAATAAAGTTACAGTAGTTACATGAACATGTCCTAGTAATGGAAATGCTACATTTGCTTCAGTCTGATATAAAAATGGCTTTCCAAAAAACATAGGCACTGATGCAGTTGCAACAGATATAAGTGAACCTATAATCATTAATTTTTTAAAATCAATAGGCAAGCTTTTCAACACTTCATTTACATCAAAGGCAAGGAACATTAAGATAAATGCCGAGCTAAAAATCAAGCCACCAATAAAGCCACCACCTGGATTATTATGGCCAGCAAAAAATACATAAAATCCAAATGTTAACAAAATAAACACTACAATTTTTGTAACTGATTTAAGTACTACATCATTCTCTTTCATCTTGCCCCCTCCTATCTTTGAAATTAAGTAACGTATAAATACCTAATCCAGCTATGATTAACACTAGTCCTTCAAACATGGTATCTAAAGCTCTGAAGTCACCAAGTATAGCATTGACAATATTTTTTCCACCTGTAAGTTCATATGCATCTTCATAAAATTTAGCAATTGAAGGCATACCATCTGCTTGTTGAGCAACAAAAATAAGTGATACCACCGTCAATGCCATAACAAGTGACACAATGATTTTGAAGGTCTCTTTTTTTAAATTTGCCTTAGCTCGAGGGATGTTAGGTAGTCTCGAAAAACTAACAATAAATAAGATTGTCGTAATCGTTTCAACAACTAACTGTGTTAAAGCTAAATCCGGAGCTTTCATTGTAATAAAATATAATGTAACTGCGAATCCAATCATTCCATTCAATATCACCATCGTTAGTCGTTGACGAATAAAGATTAATGAAATGCCGATAATCAATGTTACAACTGATAAGATAACTTCCAACGGTCCGAAAGAACTAACATGAAGCTGATGTACATGAGGAAAACCCACAGTCAAATATCCATAAACTACAATAGCTACAAAAATAAATAATGTAATCATGATGTAATAATTCAATTTATTATTCATCAATGCACGCATACCACGAGCTGAGTATAATTCAAATTCTCTATAAATTTTCCGATAGCCATCTGTAATCGAAGCTCTTTTGATTATTTGATGCGTAACCTCTTTCCAATTCACAACTAGAGCTAAAATAAGTCCAATAATAATAACAACTATACTTAAAATTAATGGAAGATTCACACCATGCCACTGAGAAATATGTGGTACAAATGCATCAACTTCCGCACCTATCCCAGATACAGATCTGGTTGCGGGCAAAATAATAAAGTTGCCAAAAACGTTTGGAACAAAGAAGATAACTGGAATGAGTAACATTAAAATCACAGCTGGTAAACTAAATAGCCATGGTTCATGTATTTGTTTACGTTTAAACTTTTCTATATTGTATTTTCCCCAGAATGTTTCTTTTATCATGTAAAGTGCATAAGTAAAGGTCAATATACTCGCGATGACACCTATTGAAACAATCACAAATGTTAATACGAAGCCATATTGATCAAGTTCATTTGCTTTAGTTAACGAATCTAGAAACATTTCCTTACTTAAAAATCCGTTTAAAAAAGGCACACCTGCCATAGATAATGCAGCGAGCAACATGACAATATGCATTTTAGGGAAGACTTTACGCATACCATTTAGCAAACGAATATCACGTGTTCCGGACTCGTGATCAATGATACCAACGCCCATAAATAATGCACATTTAAAAACCGCATGATTCATTAAATGGAATAAGCCAGCAAATAACACTAAAATATAAAACTTAGACAATTCATCTGATGTGTGCTGAGCATAACCTCCACCTAGACCTACCATTGTCATAATCATACCTAATTGACTTATTGTAGAATAAGCGAGTATACCTTTTAAATCGTATTGACGTAAAGCAGTTAAAGATCCAAATAACATAGTTATTAGACCAATAAATGTCACTGTATAAATATAAACATTACTAAGTCCCAATAAAGGTGTAAATCTAAATAGTAAAAAGATACCAGCCTTTACCATTGTTGCTGAATGAAGATAAGCACTTACTGGTGTAGGTGCTGCCATGGCCTTTGGTAACCAAATATGAAACGGAAATTGTGCAGATTTAGTAAAAGCACCTAATAAAAGCATCAAAATCATTGGTATAAATAATGGGTGTCGTGAAATTGCATTGCGTTGATTAAGAATATCAGTAATTGTGTTTGTTCCCGTAATGATATATAAAATGATAAATCCTGTTAATAACGCTAGCCCACCAAACACTGTAATCATGAATGATTGAATGGCGCCTAATTGACTTTCACCATTATTGTACCAATAGGATATAAGCAAGAATGAGGAAATACTTGTGAGTTCCCAAAATACATACATTAAAATGGTATTATTAGCTATTACAATGCCAATCATACTGAACATAAATAATAGTAAATAGATGAAAAATCTAGGAAGATTGTCCGTACTGTGAGATAAATATTGCGTGGCATAGAAAAATACACCCACACCTATTAGTGAAATAATTAAACCGAACATTAAACTTAAACCATCTAATCTTAAATCTAAATTAATATCAATTGAAGGCATCCATGGTAATTGAATAGCAATAAATTTATTTCGAATCACATCTGGTATTTTCATAATAAAATATGTAGATGTCACAATAGGAGCTATTAATGCAACATAGCCCGCAATCTTTCTAAGTTGACGATGACTCAGAGTGAATAAAACTATAAACATGACTAATAAATTAGTCGCCATAAGATAGACTAAACTCATTTAACCCCTCCTTTTCTTTTTTCATTTATATTAAGTGTAATCATTGTATGGCGATTTGAAACACATCGTATTTCAATAAATCTCAATATTTCTAAAGTTATATGATATCCAAAATATAGTTAAATGATAGAAATTGATATTCCCGATTGAAAGAAATGATAATCAAATGTTTATTATTAAATTAGTTAAATCAGCAAGTTTTAATCCTTATTATGGTGCAACATGATTTATGATTTGATATTGATAGTTGATTTGAATGCGTTTATTGAGCATACATTGATTCAAGCACTAACGTGTTCTCCCTAAATGGTCATATCACAAAAGGTAACCTATTCTTATTTATATCCAAAAGGTAATAGAACTTTTATTTATATAAGATAGAATCCATGAGGCTATCATTTTTCAATCATCGATAAACTTGAACTAATTCATTCTCATATTAAGAGTTCTTAATATTTTAATCCTATATAAATAGCAAGTTTAGACATTGATCAATCTTTTAAGTTGGTTATTTTAAATATCAATTTCCACTTTTCTCTTTTACTACTTAACAATTCTACTTACCTCATATACTTTCAAAAACAGGTTTCATAATTAATGATAAATGACGCATGTATCACATCAAAGGCATTAGCCTAAATTTTTCAAAAAAAGTGTCCTTTTTTTCAATCTATTTCGATATATATAGTGAAAGGAGGTTTTATTATGAATGAAGTCAATCAAGTGACGATTATCTTTACTCAAATTAAACATAATTCTGAGGGTAAAGTAGTCGAACATAAGCGTCGTTTTTCTAACATTAATCCGCTTGTTTCTAATGATCAAATCAAATCTTTTCGTTCCATCATTGAACGTATTAGTGGCGAAGAGTATGACAAAGTCGAGATCGTTAAAACAGAATCTTTAATTTAAGGAGGATACATCAGTATGTCAAAAACTTTGGAACTCATATTCAAATCAAATCTTAATAAACCCGTCAAACTACTATTACCCGATTTTAATGCTATTACTACAGAACAATTAATTAAAGAAAGTATGAACCAACTTTTAGAATTAGACATTTTAAGATTTAGTTTGGGAAAGCCTGTCAAAATTTATGCTGCACAACTTATTGATAAAAGTACAACTGTTATATTTGAAGATAAAAATTAATTCATAAAACACTATTTTTGACATTTTATTAAAAGTACTAAAATCATAAATAAGACTTTATGAAAGAACAAATTTTTAAAATTGTCCAAGTCTAAAAATATAGAAAAAAAGAACTTAATTTACAATATTCTTTTATTAATATGAGGCGAGATATCAAATTCAAAATGATGTCTCGCTTTTTTAGTTCTAAAACTTGTTTAATGTGTATTTTATTATAATGATTCATCAAAATAGTATCGGCTGTATGACACCTTGGAACATTCACAACTTATTTCTATACTTTGCTTATGGCTCAATCATTTTAGAAACATGATTATGAATGGTATGATAATCATATTAAATTGAGAAAGTTGGTTTTTATCATTGTTTTTTCTATATCTTTTAGGAATTTTTGTTGGTATGTTACTTCCTATTCAAACTTCAATCAACTCAAGGCTAAGCCAATTTACCCGTTCATCTTTTTATGCTTCAACCATATCTTTTGCTGTCGGAACAATATGCTTACTTGTGCTTAATCTTATTGTTCATCCACAAGTATTAACACCAGAATTCTTTTCTAAACAGACACTTAACTATACTTGGGTCCTAGGAGGACTATTAGGTGTTATCTATTTAACTGGAAACTTATTATTATTACCAAGATTAGGCGCAGCACTTACTGTTGTTATTACGGTTACAGGGCAAATTATTATGGGTGTAATCATTGATACATTTGGATTATTAGGCGCCCATCAACAATCTTTTACAATATTTAAAGGTGTTGGAATTATATTTTTAATTACTGGAATTATATTTATGAATTATGTTCGTAGACATCCTGTTAATAGACATAAGAATACACCAATAGTATTCTGGTTGCTTATTGGATTCGTATTTGGTTTCGCTCCACCAATCCAAACAACAATTAACAGCACACTAGCTCAACACACACATTCATCCATATTTGCTTCGCTCATATCATTTAGCGTGGGTACAATAGCGTTATTTATATTAACATTAGTATTTAATCGTAGTCTGAAAATATCATCTACTCATAAAACACTAGGTAAGATTAAACCTATTTATTTTATTGGAGGGATACTAGGAATGGCATTTGTAACATCTAATATTATTTTAATGCCTTTCTTAGGAGCAGCTTTAACTACTATAATTGCTATGATGGGCCAAATGATTATGGGTATTATTATCGATCATTTCGGATTGTTGGGTTCACCTAAAAACAAAATAACATCACGTAAGTTAGGCGGATTATTATGTATAGCTATAGGTATTATTTTATTACGATTATTTTAATCCTCTTATTCTGAATAAAAATTTTCCGCTTATATTAATGTATATTCATCACACAAATAGATTTCTATTTCAAACTGCCAGCAAAGGTTTTGTCTTTGTTGGCAGTTTTTATGAGTGATTCTTCTTATAGTAACATTTATGTAGAACCTTATATTTTAAAATTAAAGATGGCCTTCTATTTTTCATTTTATTAAATTTATTCACTTTATTTTTCGAAATAAAACAATATATAAACATAAACTAATGCATATTTTAAAATTAATATATTTTCATTTAAAACAATCGTGTATAATAACATTACAATAATATCAAGAGGTGAACATCCATGACCAAGCAACGCATCGTTATTTCTTCATTATTATTCATTTTTATTGTCACAACTTGTAGTTTTGGTTACATTACTTTCTCTAAATTGACTTCTGAAACAGAAGATATTAAAAATATAAAAACTATAAAAGCAAAGCCCAAAATACTCCTTTCAACAACTGGTATACAAACCCCTCTTAACAGCTATACTTTCTACTACACTCCCACTTTAGGACAACTCCAAAAACTTTTAGTAAAAAATCATAGCAAAGTATCAAAAAACGCTCCAGTGTTAGAATATTACAATTATGAGAAAGATCATTTATATAAGCAACTCCAAAATACACTTAGTAATGAACGTAACAACAAAACTTTCAATTCTAAAAATGATTTACATTATTATTCATTCAATAATCAACTTAAATTACAAATGATTCAAACTAAATCCTCAATTAAGTCCACTTTATTTTCACCAATTAACGGAAATATTTCATATATTAATTCTATCCCTTCAAAACCAAACGAAAAGATACTGCAAATTAATAGCGACGAACGTATTATTCGTGCTAATATATCAGAATCTGAGCTAAATTTATTAAAAATTAATCAAAATATTTCTGTAACATCTAGTGACCACACTCAATTCACAAGTAAAATTAAAGAAATTTCGAATATACCATCAAAAATAAAAAATGGCGTCTCATATTACGATATTTCACTTTCTACACAACCCAATTATCGAATTGGAACACACTTTAAAATCAAATTAGCCTCAAATGACATAGAGTTACCTACGACAGCTATTATTCAAAAACGCTATGTTTTAATTCTAAAAAACGGGAAAATTACAAAAAGAGAAGTAACATACAAAAAGAGTTTAAAAAGTGGGTATATCAATATAACTAAAGGCTTATTGATAGATGAAAAAGTTGTTAAAAATCCTACTTCTAAATTAATAAACATTTATATATAAAAATGTTAGTAAAATTCTTTCCAAAAAGTATTCTTTTTAGTATAATTTTTATTAAATTAAGGGAAATTAGAAACAATCTTATTTTTTTTGAATATAGCAAATGCTACATTGCTAATTCAAGTATAATCTTTAAAAGATAATTTGTTTTATAAACACTTATTTGTTTACTTCTTATTTTTATTTAGTTATAATTAACTAAATAATATAGCATTAAATATATTCTTTAAATTTAAATTAATACTATATTATGACAGACACTTTCGTATTTTCATAAGAAAAATAGATATAAATTAATAAATTAGGGTATAGTATCCAAGTAATCTTAATTCAATAATATAATTAACTATCTTTAAATTTAAAAAGATGGGTTTTAAGATTTATGGATATGATATAAATAGGGAGGTTTCATTAATGGCTATTTCAAAAATCAATGACTGCTTTGAATTATTAGCTATGGTCACTTATGCTGACAGATTAAAAGGTATAATTAAAAAAGAATTCTCAATCAGCTTTGAAGAATTTGCAGTATTAACTTATATTAGTGAGAATAAAGAAGATGAATATTATCTTAAAGATATTATCAATCACTTAAATTATAAACAACCTCAAGTTGTTAAAGCTGTTAAAAATTTATCTCAAGAAAATTACTTTAATAAAAAACGTAATGAACACGATGAGAGAACTGTTTTAATCTTAGTAGATTCTAAGCAGCGTAAAAAAATCGATGATTTACTTAAACGAGTAAACAACCGTATCACAGAAGCAAATAATGAAAATGAAGTATAATGGCTAGGGAGTAAAACAGATATTTCTTTCACTTATGAAAGATAAGACTGTTTTACTCTTTTATTAAGTTAATACGATAGTGATCTGAGTCCAAACTTTACTGCTACTACAAAACCCTCAAATGATTTTCCGACAATAATCATTTAAGGGTTTTTATTTATGTTCTTATTTTTTAACTAACAAAATCTAAATAGAGTTTCAGGAATTTTTCTGGTTCCTCGATATGTGGTGCATGTCCTGAATTATCAAATACAATTTTTGTAACTTGATCATAATATTTATCCATATCATAATGACTTTTATTTTGTATGAGTGGGTCGTACTTACCATTCACAATTAAAGTAGGTATAGACACATTATGATGCACACGAGTTAAATCTTTAATATTAAGCAATGCACGTACTGCAATCGCACTTTCTTCCGGAGTTGGTCTACTGTATAATTTTTGGCTTTGATACCATTTCATTGCTTTATCTTTCTCTTTAAATAATTTAGAGAATAAAATAATCATTGCCTCAGATTTATTAAACCCTGCTAATTCTTCTTGGTAATCAACCATTAATTTGTTGAAACCATTTGCAATGTTCTCACTTTTAGCCGAAACAATTGTCAATGTAATCACTTTATATTGATATTTTTCAGTAAATTCACTCGCAATGATGCCCCCCATATCATGTCCTAAAATATGTGCAGAATCAATGTTTAATGCTCTCATTAAATCATTTAAATCTTCAACATGATCTTTTAATTCATATGATTCTGTTCGTGAAGATTTCCCATGACCTCTGACATCATAAGTAATTACTCTATACTGCTTCTTGAGTTCATTTTTTAAATCCTTAAATCCTGCCAAATTTCCGTCTAATCCATGAATTAAAATGATGGGGATGCCTTCGCCTTCATCAATATAGTTAAGTTCAATCTGATTACAAATTTGAATTTTATTCATCTTGGCACCTCCCTTTAGTCATTTATATACCCATATTAAAATAGTGTTACGCTTTCAGGTTATTTTCAGTGTAATTAAATTATTTTTATATTAAAATAGTGATTCATTTTCTAAAACAAGCTTTATGGTAAACAAATGATATATTTTAATAAATTAAAAAACTCAGAAAGATATGTCTAGCATATTTTCTGAGTTAAAATCTTTGTATTATGATGATTTAGTACGTGCAGATAAACGTATCGTATAAAAAATGATTAGCACAACAAGTATAATCCATATTGCTAAAGAGAAAAACTGTGCAATTTCCGGATTAGTTACCATTGCATCTATTGTTTTTTGACAAAATAGTAAGCCAACTCCAACAAATTCTATACGTTTAAAAAATATACCAACAAGACTTAGAATGATTCCAGCGAAAAATACAAACTGATGACCGTAGATAGAAATAGGAATAATAGCCCAATTAAAGTGAAATCCTTGCATAATTACTAGAATTAAAGCAATAATACCAATGATTATTCCAGTTCTCATTTCATACTTATTACTGTATAAATAGTTTTTTTTGGCAATACGCACATATAATATGAGTGTTATTGGAAATATAACTAAGCAATAAAATAAGCTTATACCGGTAATTGCTTGAAAAGGTACATATTGTTTATCGTACAAATATGAAATAAGAATAAAGTTAATGATAAAGAAAATCATTGGATTGAGTTGTAATGCAAACAAATTACGCTGAATTGTTAATATTAATTGCGCAGGTGATTTACCTCTATATTCAATGTAATCTTGATCTTTTTCTTCAGACTTTTTAATATCTTGTCGATATTTTTCTTTTATATCATCAATTAAGTGTGGTGACATTCCTTTGTGACTAAAATAATCATTAATATTTTCGAGTAATACTTTATCATTCGTACGCATGATTTACTCCTTTTCATTTAAATCTTGATGTAAATTGTAGATTTCATAAGTTAATTATTTTCAAATTAAAATTTTATCATACATCTTACAATTTTACTTGAACATAATGATTAATCATATCATCATTAGCAACTAAAATAAAAAGAAGAGCTAAAGTGAAATCCATTTTACAAATTATGATTTCATCTTTAAACTCTTCAAATTTCAAACTATTTTATCTTATAAAACGTATATCCAATTCTTCTTATTTATTTAAGTCTATACGATATAACTTCACATTTTTATCTTTTGGTGAATTTGAACTGAATTGATAACTTGCTTGGCCTTTTTGAATATAGCCAAAGTTACCTGTAACATTATTATAATGTACACGACTTATAGCTTTATGACCAAGTTGTTGTTTTACGGCTTTGTATGAAGGGCCGTTTGCATTATTATACGTCATTGATACGCGTGTAACATTTCCTCTTTCTTTTTTACCGTTAGCTGTTACTAACAAAACACCTTTATCAGTTCTAAATTCGTAATACTTTTCATTACTATTTGGGTTATAAGAATAGATAGGATGACTATACTTTTTTAATACACTCTTCATTGATTCGCCTATCTTAACGCTTTCTAATGATTTATTACCTTTGTTTAATTGTTGTACTGTTTTCATTGAATTACCAGTTGCCGCTTCAACGTTGTTTCCAACGCTTACTCCTGTTAAAACTAATCCTAAAACAAGTAATGATGTTATTAGTTTTTTCATAAGCACTCACTCCTTTGATTCTTTATGTCTTCTGTGCTCATGTTAATTGTACTATAAATATTACTAAAATAACAATAATATTACAAAATGATTACGTAAATTGTGTAGATAACTTTCTTTTAACAACTGTTTCAGCGCTTATAGTAAAACATATCTTGCTTAATTCATTGATTATTACCTTACAAAATTTCAGTATGAACTCTTTTATTTAGGTGCATATTGGTGAATGAAGTTTGTTGACTCTTGAGTAAATTGAGCCTGTTCTTCAACAAAAGGATATACACTTGAATGTTGATAGACGTTAAATTCACTGTGTTGAATCAAATCTGCGACTTCTTTAGCTTCTAGTGTAGTTGTACGTTCTCCGTGTTCTCCAGCAACAATAAGCGTAGGAACTTGAACATGCTTTAAAACATCTGCAATGCCTTCGGATTTGAAAACATCTTTAACAGCTTGAATTTCTTCTTTAGTAGAAATACTATTTGTATCAACGACATGCTTTAAAAATTTATTCATCTTACGTGCTTTATAATATCTACGTTTATCCAAAAATTTTTCTTGCTTATCATCTTCCCAGTTACGTATTTTATGTGCATATTTTCTGAACAAGCGTTCTTCAGGCAATTCACCTTCTATTGAAGTAGGATTAACTAATATGATTGAGGATACATAGCCTGGATTTCTAACAGACATATCAGCAGCAATAAGTGCCCCCATCTCATGGCCAATAAATGCTGCTTCATCAATATATATAGCATCTAATAAAAATTTTATATCGTCAGCAAAGTCATAAAACTCTATATTTCTAGGCTTATCAGAATAACCATGTCCTCTCAGATCGATGAGCACAACCTGAAAAGACTTTGCTAATACCTTAGCTAAATCATTAAAAACAGCATAATTATCAAAAGCGGTATGCACGAGTACGACAGGATAACCTTGCCCCATAGTACTATAGTGTAATGTTGTACCGTCTTGTTTAGTAATTAAAACCATTGCCATGTTGTTCTTCTCCTTCTGTTTCAAAATTATCTGGTAAAATTTTAAGCAATTCCTCTATGGTAGTAATTGTATAATCTACTTCTTCTGTTAATGGCTCCAATTCTGCATCTTCTTGTTTATACCACACACTTACCATCCCCATTGCACGTGCAGGAGCAACATCGTTTAATGCATCATCTCCGACATACATTATTTCAGATGGTTTAACCCCCAATTGATCAATCATATCTTCAAAGATTTTAGGATGCGGCTTACGATAACCTACAGTTTCAGAAGTAGTTAAATAATTAATAACGTGCATAATACCCAATGAATGCAATCTAAATTGTTTAATTTTGGATTTTCCATTTGCAATCACACCAATCATGTAATGATGTTTCGATAACTTTTCTAATGTATACAAAGTATCATAGTAAGGGAAAACGTAACGATAGAAATGCATTTCAAAGTCATTAAATAAATCTCTCCATTTAAGACGGTCGATATGAAATTGTTTAATGATTTCCTTATATAGATCAGGTTTATCGTTGTCTTCATCATCGTCTAATTCAATAAATTTATTCTTATAATCTGCTAGTTGCACATGAATAAAATAATCATGAAACCGTTCATATTGCTCTTCTATAAACTTTTCACGCGATTTAACTCTATCTAATAGCGTGCCTTCTAAATCAAAGACGATAGCCTTAATGCAGTTTAAATTCATTTTCAATGACCTCTTAACTTTTTAATAATACTATTGTAGCAAAAGAGTAGTGTGAACGTCATATGTTAGTCTGTTTAACTAAAATATAAAATAGGACTGGTACGCCGAGCAATGCCATCACGATGCCTACAGGAATTTGAATAGGTTGTATCATTGTACTTCCTATAAAATCTGCCATTATCATGACTACAGCACCTATGATTATATTCAATAACATTTGTAATCCTATTTGATAACGCCAATAAAATTTTCTAATCAGTTGTGGAATAATCATGCCTATAAAACCAATAACTCCAACGTATGCGACCACAACTGCTGTCATGATGGAAGCTACTATAAGAACAATATACGTTACTTGTTGTACATTTAATCCTAAAGACTGACTTTTCAATTCACCAACTTGCAATAATTTAATTCCTTTTTGCATTAAAAATAATACTATGATTGCGACAGATGCTATCATGCTAATAATCATAACGTCCTGATATTCAGCTGATGAAAACCCACCGAACAGATAACTAGCAATTGGATTCATCTTCTTAGGATTAATCAAAACAAGCAAATACAATAATGCATTCAATAGTGAACCAAGTAGTAATCCCGTTAATATAAGCATTTGAACAGGATATCCTTTGGCTAGCATCGCTGAAACACTTAAAACAAGTAACAGTGTGATTAAACTAAAAATAATGGAGAATATAGGGAACCATAAAAAACTAAGTCCCAAAAATAAAGCAATTCCAGATCCTAATGATGCACCACTAGCTAATCCCAATGTAAAACTATCTGCAAGTGGATTATTTAACACGATTTGATACACTTGGCCAGCTAATGTAAGTACTGCACCAGTGAGCATGGCTTCAAGCAATCTAGGTAAACGAACCTGGAATAATATGGTTTGATTAAAAACATCATCAAGTTTTCCTACATCCCAGCATAAACTTAAGCTCATGCTTAATATTAAAATAAATAACCATATAATAACACTTCTATATTTATTCATAACTCTCTCTTTCAATACTTTCTTAATCACTATATTAACAAAACAATACTTAAAAAGTGTAAAACGACTGTCTTCCATTCGTTGGACGATTTAGTCATCGAGTAATGAGGTTGAATCAAAGGGCATTTGCATCAGTTTAATTCAATCCCCGTTTATCATAAATATTAAAAATACCTGAGACAATAACTACTGTCCCAGGCGTTTGAAATACATCTTTGTCAGCTTATTAAGAAAAATAATTATCTAAGCAAAATACAATACATCGTATTCAAATAATTATTTTTTATATATTTCGTCTCTTAAATCCTTTAGCCCTTCATCAATACGAGGACCTGGTCGAGAAACTTCATCCCCATCTACTGTTTCAATACGTGTATTTTTTACAGCATTAATTTTATCAAAACCACCACGTTTTTTTATCATTTCTATGTAGTCTGATTTTGATTTACCTTCTGTGGAAATCAGAATATCAGGATTACGTTTAATAATGCTTTCTTTACTTACTGATTTCCAACCTTTAACATCATCAAAACTATTTTTAGCATCTAGTTTCTCTAACATATCGTTAAAGAATGTATCTTTTCCGGCAGTGTAAATGTCTGGTTTAGATGATACTTCCATAAACACTTCTTGTTTCTTATGATGTTTAGGAACGGAGTTAATGATTTTATCTACATTATGTTTTGTTTCATCAACAAGTTCTTTAGCTTGTTTTTCACGATCCGTTAATTTTCCAATTGATTTAAAGGTATCATAAGTTTCATCAATCGATTGTGCATCTTTCACATAAACGACTTTTACTCCCTTATCTTTAAGTGACTTTAGCACTTTACCTGCAGAATTTTTCTGTGACTCATGCGCTAAAATCAAATCCGGTTTAGCTTTTATTAATTCTTCTTTATTTAAATTCATCGCATCGAATTGTTTTTTACCTTTTTTTACATCTTTAGGATAATCATCCACAGTGGATACACCTACTATATCTTCTCCGATTCCTAAGCGATATAAAATTTCTGTGTTACTAGGAATGAGCGAAACAATTCTATGATATTTTTTATCGCTTTTTTCAGTGTCTTTATTATTAGATGAGTGGTTGGCATCTTGACTACATGCAACCAGTACTACAATCAATGCGCATATAACTATCCATAGTTTACTTTTCATTTGGAGCATCACCCTTTCACAAATTATTTTTAATGTTCCTATTCATCATATCAAAATATACCAATATTTGTAGATACAATTTTACTTGATTTTCACAAAATATGGGAAAAAGACAACTTTGAATTAAATCAATTAATATATTTAACCCCAACTTGCTTTGTCTGTAGAAATTCTCGTTGAATTTCCTTATGTTGGGGCCCCAACCCCAACTTGCTTTGTCTGTAGAATTTCTCGTTGAATTTCCTTATGTTGGGGCCCCAACCCCAACTTGCTTTGTCTGTAGAATTTCTCGTTGAATTTCTCTGTATTGGTATCAGTTTTACAATGTAAGTATCAATCGGTAAAATGCTAAAAATGTCTGAGACAATCAACGATGTCCCAGACACATCATATTTTATAATTTAATAAACGTTTTTATCGCATCAGAAATGTATAAATTTAAACCACGTTCACGTTGCTTGTTAATAAACTTTACAAATCGCTCGTCTTCAATATAAATCTGAGCTATATATTCTAAAAATTGATTGTCACAATTAGGAACTTGTTCTTTCAAAATACATTGTAATTTCTTAATTTTTCCACTTGCTTCAAGTATAGAAACTTTGTTTAAATATAGCTGATTCATATCGTCAAAAAATATATTTAATTGCTTATTAATTTCCTCAAAATGATTTTGCTGTTCTGATTCATCCTTACTTTTTTGTTTATCTTTATATGCTTGATAATAATGGGTATCTCCATACTTACTTGCTGCTTCTTTTTCATACTGTTCATTTAAATTGAAATTTTGCATTGTAGTTACCTCAATCTCTTCATTATCTTGGTGAAAATGATGTTCTAACGTACAGATAATATCATTTAAGCGATCTCTTTTTTTAACAATGTGATAAAAATTATCATGTAATATTTTAGTTCTAAAATCACTATCACCTTCAAAATATATCTGTATTTGTTTTAGTGTTAAATCTAATTCCTTTAAAAAGAGAATATATTGTAACTTTGAAATATCTTGAACATTATAATATCGGTACCCATTAGCACTCATTTGTTGTGGTACGAGTAACCCCTTTTCATGATAATAATGAAGCGTACGTATACTAACTCCGGTAATGTCAGAAAGCATTTTGGGACTGAAGCGTTCTTTCATCATTTCACCTCCTGAATTAAAGTATGAGGTATGACGTTACGTTAAGGTCAATACTTATTTTTTAAAATAGGTATCTAAAAAGGTATAGCGTTGTTTCCCTTTACCATTAAAATAATTTTTTCCAAAATTATCTAATAAAGCGTGAAACTCATTTGCATCTTGATTTGAAAATGATTCAGGAAGTGTTAATTCCTGCTTCAATTGATGATAACTTTCTGTATGTTGATATCCCAATTTTCTAAAAATACGTCTAGTATAACTATCAGGTATAAATTCTTTACCTTTAAAAATATATACTATTAAGACGTCAGCGGTCTCTTCACCTATGCCACGGATGGTGAGTAACTCTTTTCTTAAGTTATCACTGTATAACTTAGCTATACTACTATAATCAAAGTGATGTTCATTTAACCATAGTAACAATGCTTGTATAGCCTTAGCTTTATTTTTATAGAAACCACTCGAACGTATCACTTGCTGCAACGATTCTAAAGGCATTTTCAATATTGTCTGTGCATTAAAAGAAGTTTCTTCCTTTAATCTTGATAACGCTATATCTGCATTATTCCAATTAGTATTTTGGACTAGAATTGCCCCAAGCATCATTTCTATTGGTGTTTCTGCTGGCCACCAATATTGAGGGCCCATATTTTGATATAGAATTTGATATAATTTCTCTATTGATAACATGATTTCTTCCCCCGCAAAACTTCGAATGATTATTTTATCTCGCATGCTACATTATCCAATTTTCCCAAGAAGTCTGAGGTGTTGTCCTACCTAATTGTTGATATTCCTTTTATAACAAACTTTATGCTGTACCCCAATCTCGGTTTGCTATGCTTATTTTTTCTTTTGGGTATGCATATGTAAATGTAAGAGCCTGTACATATAAATATGTCAGGCTCTCGTGTATCTATTTTATGAAGTTTTACATAGATTCTGGTGCTGTGACACCTACTAATGCTAATGCATTGTGCAAGGTAATACGCACCGCTTCAATCATAGCTACATATGCTTTAGTTTTTTCTGTATCATTTGTAAGCACTTTTTCAGCATTGTAAAATTTATGGAATGCTGCAGCTAGATCTTGAATATAATTAGTTAGACGATGAGGTGCGCGATGTTCGGCTGCACTCTCTATCGTTGATTCAAATTCTGCTACTTTTTTTAATAAGTCTATTGCTTTATCATTATTTATTTTAGAAAAGTCTGCATCAGTAGACACTTCAATACCTTGTTCTTTAGCTTGCTTTAAAATAGAGCAAATTCGTGCATGTGCATATTGTGCGTAATAAATTGGATTGTCCTGAGATTGCTCTTTAGCTAACTCTAAATCAAAGTCAAAATGAGAATCAGGACTACGCATTGTTAAGAAATAACGTGCAGCATCGATACCGACTTCATCCATAATTTCACGTAAAGTAATCGCATTGCCTGTACGCTTACTCATCTTCACTTCTTCTCCATTTTGCATAAGGCGAACCATTTGCATAATTTGAATTTCAAGACGATCGCTGTCTACACCAAATGTTTCTAAGCTAGCTTTGAGACGATTAATATAACCGTGGTGATCTGCACCCATTAAATCAATTAAAATATCATTTCCTCTATTAATCTTGTTGTAGTGATAAGCCGTATCTGGTGTGAAATAAGTATAATTACCGTCTTTTTTTATTAATACACGATCTTTATCGTCTTTGAAGTCACTTGTACGTAACCAAGTTGCACCATCTGCTTCATACGTATAGCCTAGTTCTTTCATTTTAGATAATGTATTTTCAATCGCGCCATTTTCATATAAAGATGTTTCACTAAACCAATTATCAAAGTGCACGTTAAAGTCAGATAAATCCTTTTTCAATTTTTCCATTTCATAATCGACACCAAGTTGTCTAAATGTTTTTAAGCGTTCTTCATCAGTGTAGTCTTTTATTTCTGGATGTTTAACAGCGAGGTCTTTCCCGATTTCAATAATGTCTTTACCATTATAACCATCCGCCGGCATCTCATAACTCGTATCACCTAAAGCTTCAAAGTATCGTGCTTCAATTGATCGTGCTAAATTAGTGATTTGATTACCTGCGTCATTAATATAATATTCACGTGTAACGTTGTAACCAGCCGCAATGAGAATATTAGCTAAAGAATCGCCTACAGCTGCATTTCTAGCATGACCAATATGTAAGTCTCCAGTTGGATTAGCTGATACATATTCTAATAAAATGTTAGTATTCTTAGATTGTGTTGCATATCCAAATCGATCACCTTTTGTGATAGCTTCTGGAATAATGTCTGTTAAATATTGATTATCCAGATAAAAGTTGATGAAACCTGGCCCAGCAATATCAACCTGTTTAACGTGTGCTTTGCTTGTATCTAAATGTTCGACAATAGCTTGCGCAATTTCACGCGGATTACGCTTAGCAATCTTTGTTAAAACCATAGCAATATTAGAAGAATAATCTCCATTTTTAGGATCTTTAGGTATTTCAATTTTGATTTCTGGAATATCTTCTGCGAGGTTAGCTTTTCTAATACTAACTTCTATTTCTTCTATTAGCGTTTGTTTAACCTGATCGATTATACTCATTCACTTATCTCCTTATAATTTATTTCATATTGATAAGAACCCATTTTTTGTTCATCTTGATATAACTCATAATGTATTTTTAGCTTACCGCCATTATGAGTGACGAAATGCTTAAGACTTAATGTTTTAACAGTTAAAGGTATTTTTCCGGCAGGTACATCATAGAGTGTTGTCGTCTCATGTCCTTCGACGAAATGTAAGTTCATATTAATGTCACCTTTACGAATTAACTTTACACCGGTATCTTCAATTTTAATCGTAACATTGACTTTAGCATCTTCAATTTGTTCTTCGTAACGTATAAAATCTGCAAATTTTTGTTGCCAAAAACCTTTTGTAGTAAACTCAAATCTCTGCTTTTCACCATTCTGTTTCAAAACTTGATGGGTTTGAATGTTAATATTTTTATTCAATTTACTACTCACCTTAACCCTTACAATAATAAATGTCATTATAGCATAAAACTGCTATTGCTTGTAGTACTCAAGACATGTGTTCATGTCAAAAATTTACACAATATGAAAAGAACCTGAAACATCAATTTTGTCTCAGATTCTTTTTACATATTCACAATTCATAACTGATATGAAAGTGGCACTTTCCTATTCTAGATATTGTTGCCACAGAGAACTCACACATTCAATATAAATGTCACCTATCACTTCAATCAGATTTGCTATTATTCAACATCAATAATGTCAGTTTCATATTTTTTTAATAAAAATCTATATTTATCGAAATATACGATGCCGAATATCATTGCTGCAATGATGAACATTGTCTTTTTCATCTTTTAACCTCATATTCCTCAAAATATTTTTAAATCTATAATATATTATAGCATTATCAAATTGCATTTCTATAAAATATTTAAGGTTCGAGTTAATTTTCATTCATATATTTTAGATGAAATGTCCATCTTCAAATATTACACGCTCTTTTTTATTTTGAATAAAGTGATTAAAATTATTATTTTGAAAATCACTTAAAAGAGCTTTAGATGTACTATAATTAAACATAAAATCCTCAGTCTCAATAAACATTTTTTTAAAAAGTAGTCCGTCTTTTAAAGTGATTTTTTTATATCATTATAATCGACTTCATCTACTTTAATATATTCAAAAGTGTTAAAATTTACATTTAAAAGAGCCAAGAATTTTTCTCCAAAATAATAAACGTGTAATGGTTGTCTCTTATTTTGCCCAATTAGGAGACGCCCCTTTTCAAATGTTTGTTGTGGAAAATTTAAATCTAAAAACTCTAAAATTTTATCCTCTTTTAATTTAAATTGCATAATTAATCCCTTCCCTTTTTTACATTCACAAATTAAAAGATAATATAATTTCCAAATATTATATTATCTTTTATGTTCACTTTTAGTGCGAGCTTTTCATATCAATGACCATTCGACCTGTGATTGTTCCCTTTTCCATTTCATCAAAAATATCGTTAATTTCAGATAATTGTCTTAATTGGACTTTAGGAATAACTTTATTTTCGGCAGCAAATTGAAATGCTTCTCTTAAATCTTGTCTGGTACCAACTAATGAGCCAACGACTTCAATTCCATCAAGCACTAAACGTGGAATATCTAAATCCATTTTGTCTACTGGAAGTCCTACTGCTACCACACGTGCACCCGCCTTAACAACATCCACTGCTTGATTAAAAGGTGTTTTAGCTACAGCAGTAATCACCGTTGCATCTAATCCTTTATTATTCGTTAGACGATTAACTTCCTCAATAGGATCAACATTAGTTGAATTTATGATTGCATCAGCACCAAGCTCTTTAGCAAAATTTAATTTATCATCATTAATGTCGAATGCAACAACTTTCGCGCCCATTACGTTTTTGGCGTATTGCAATGCTAAATTACCTAATCCGCCCACACCAAATACGCCTAACCATTGTCCTGGTTCGATGCCACTCACTTTTACTGCTTTATATGTTGTCACACCTGCACAGGTAATAGATGAAGCAGCCGCTGGATCAAGATTTTCGGGAACTTTAACTGCATAATTCGCATCAACAATGACTTCTTCAGCCATTGCCCCGTCAACAGTATATCCGGCATTAAGAACATCCCTGCATAATGTTTCTCTACCAGTTGTGCAATACTCACAATTACCGCATGCTGCATACATCCATGCTATAGATACACGATCCCCTACCTTTAATGAATCTACGTTATCAGCAACTTCAATGACACGTCCAATTCCCTCATGTCCTAGCGTTACACCTGTTACGTCACCGAAATCTGCATTTTTAACATGTAAATCAGTGTGACATACACCACAATATTCAGTCTTTACTAATGCTTCTCCAGGTTTTAATTCTCTTAAACGTTTTTCTTCAATACTTACTTTGTGATCTTTGGTTACTACAGCTGCTTTCATAAAAAGCCCTCCCTAGTATTAAAGTGTAATTCTATTACTTCCACCCTTATTTTACACTCTTTTGAAATCGTTTTCCAAAAGTCCTTTCATTTATACTGAATTTTTTGTAAATTGTATATAGAGCGACATAATATCGTCACTTTTATAGCATATTTTATGCTTTATTCATATATTTTAATTTTTTAACTATATATATCATGTTAGTGAAAAGTCATCGCTCTTAATCACACCTTATAATTCTGGGGATGAAGATGTGTATTTTAAAAATCTTAATCGGAGGGGATGAAAGTGAAGTCGCAAGTTTTATATGGAAAATCTGAAATTGAAATCAATGTGCCTGATGATAGCACAATCATAGAGCCTCAAAACATCAATGCTATTCAAGACTATGAATCAGCAATTAAAAATGTATTAAGAAACCCCACAAATTCTAAATCTTTAAAAGAAATGGTAAACAGTAATGATATTGTTTCTATTGTTATTAGTGATATAACACGTCCAACGCCTAACCATATTCTTGTACCTTTACTAATTGAGGAATTAAATCATGTTCCTCGTGAGAATTTCGTAATTATTAATGGTACAGGGACTCATCGAGATCAAACGCGAGATGAATTGATTCAAATGTTAGGTGAAGATATTGTAAATTCAGTAAAAATCGTTCACAATCATTGCTCAGAAAAAGAAAGTCTAGCTAAAGTGGGACACAGTCAATATGGATGTGATGTATATTTAAACAAAGCATATGTAGAATCCGATTTTAAAATTGTAACAGGTTTTATTGAACCTCATTTTTTTGCCGGATTTTCAGGGGGACCTAAAGGGATAATGCCTGGAATTGCAGGTTTAGAAACAATTCAAACTTTTCATAATGCAAAGATGATTGGCGATTCGAGATCAACGTGGGGAAATTTAGAAGATAATCCAGTTCAAGACATGGCACGGGAAGTTAACCGTATGTGTAAACCTGACTTTTTACTTAACGTTGCATTGAATAAAAGTAAAGAAATTACTGCAGCATTTGCTGGTGAAATCTTTGATACACACAAAGAAGGATGCGCATATGTAAAAGAACATGCAATGTTTAAATGTGATCAACACTTTGATATTGTTATCGCATCAAATTCTGGCTATCCTTTAGATCAAAATTTATATCAAACAGTAAAAGGGATGAGTGCAGCGAGTAAAATTGTAAAAAAAGACGGTCATATTATTATGGTATCTGAATGTGCAGATGGCTTTCCTGATCATGGTAAATTTGCCGAAATTTTCAAAATGGCAGACACACCTCAAGGTATTTTAGAACTTATTCACGATCCAAACTTTAAGGAAGTTGACCAATGGCAAGTACAAAAACAAGCAAGTATTCAAACTTTTGCCAATGTGCATGTTTATTCAGAACTTACTGACCAACAACTTAAAGACTCGATGTTAATCCCAACCTCTAACATTGAACATACAATACAAGAATTAGAACATCGATATGGTCGTAAATTAACCATTGGTGTTATGCCACAAGGTCCTTTAACGATACCGTACGTAGAAGACAAAGAATAATAAATGGAGGATGGAAACTATGACTGAATTAAATACTAAAGAAATGAAATTAGACGCATTATTGAAAGACATGCAGAGTGTAGTCATTGCCTTCTCAGGTGGAGTAGATAGTAGCTTGTTACTGAAAAAAGCGATTGATGTTTTAGGTGTTAATTATGTTAAACCTGTTGTAGTAAAATCAGAATTATTTAGAAATGAAGAGTTTGAACTAGCGCTTAAACTTGGACAAAGTCTAGGTGTTGAAGTATTAGAAACTGAAATGTCTGAACTTCAAGATGCGAATATCGTTAAAAACACGCCCGAAAGTTGGTACTATAGCAAGCGCTTGATGTATAGTCAACTTGAGAATATTAAGAATAAACTAGGATTTAATTATGTGCTAGACGGTATGATTATGGATGACTTAGATGATTTTCGTCCCGGATTAAAAGCAAGAGACGACTTTGGTGTGCGTAGCGTTTTACAAGAAGCAAAACTATATAAATCTGAAGTTAGAGAATTAAGTCATCAACATGACTTGCCTGTATGGAATAAACCAGCCTTATGTAGTCTAGCATCAAGAATACCTTATGGTGAGGAATTAAGTTTCACAAAAGTTAACAAGGTCAACGAAGCAGAAAAATTCATTTTAAGCCTAGGTATCAACCACGTACGAGTACGCTATCATCACAACATAGCACGCATTGAAGTAACAGAAGATCAATTAACTAATCTTCTTAAATTGAAAGACAGTATCATATTACATTTGAAAGAATTAGGATTTGACTATGTAACAATGGATTTAGAAGGCTATCGTACAGGTAGTATGAATGAAATCATTGATACCAAATCTACAAGTTTTAAATAAGGATGTGAGTACCTATGAGCCATAGTTATAATTCTATAGAAGAGGTGCTCAAAGCTGTAAAATCAAATCAACTATCTATTAATGATGCTAAAGCCCAACTCAGTCATTATGACGAATTGGGCTTTGCTAAAATTGACTTACATAGAGCACAGCGTCAAGGGTTTCCCGAAGTTATCTTTGGGCAAGGAAAAACAAAAGAACAAATCACTAAAATCATCTCTAGTTTGATATTTCATAATGAAGTTATTCTAGTGACACGTGTTGATGAAATGAAAGCAAAATATATTTTACAACATTATCCAAAGTTGGAATATCATCAAACTGCACAGTTAATTAGCACGCCACTGAATGATATACCACAATCTAAATATTATGTTTCTGTACTTTGTGCTGGAACTTCTGATTTACCTATTGCAGAAGAAGCTGCGTTAACCGCTGAAATCATGGGAGTAAGTGTAAAACGATTTTATGATGTCGGGGTTTCAGGAATTCATCGCTTATTATCCAACATTCATGATATACGCAAAGGTAAAGTTTCAATCGTTATAGCTGGAATGGAAGGCGCTTTAGCAAGTGTTGTTGGAGGATTAGTCAACCACCCTATATATGCAGTACCAACGAGTATAGGTTATGGAGCAAACTTGAATGGGGTTACCACCCTATTATCAATGATAAATAGTTGTGCACCCGGAACCAGCGTATTAAATATCAATAATGGATTTGGTGGCGGTTACAACGCTGCACAGATTATCCATATGCTAGAAAATAAAGAGAGTGAGGTATCTTTATGACAAAAGCATTGTATTTAGATTGCCACGCAGGTATTGCCGGAGATATGCTACTTTCTGCTTTAGTTGATTTAGGAGCAAACCCTGAAGACATTGAATCAGAACTAAAAAAATTACCTTTAGATCAATTTAAGCTACATTTTCAAAAAAGAGTAAAACAAGGTATTCATGCAATGACATTAAACATTGATGTTAAAGAAGCAAATCATCATCGTCACGTTAATGATATATTTAAAATGATAGATGACAGTACACTTCCGGAAAGGGTTAAATATCGCAGTAAGAAAATTTTTGAAATCATTGGTCAAGCAGAAGCTAAAATTCATGGCATGTCGTTTGAAGAAGTTCACTTTCATGAAGTGGGGGCAATGGACTCTATTATAGATATTATTGGTGGGTGTATTGCACTAGAACAACTAGGGATTAACACATTATACTGTTCAGCTATTCCAACAGGTCATGGTAAAATCAATATTGCTCATGGCATTTATCCAATCCCTGCACCAGCTACTGCTGAAATTCTTAAAGGTATACCAATCGCACATTTTGATGTTCAAAGTGAACTCACAACCCCTACTGGTGCTGCATTTGCTAAGGGACTTGTTTCATCGTTTGGGCCATTTCCTTCAGCAACAATACAACATATAGGCTATGGCGCCGGCAGTAAGGATTTTGATTTCCCTAATATATTAAGGGTTATTCAATTTGAATCTGAATTCGAGCAACAAGATAGCGTCCAAGTAATAGAGTGTCAAATAGATGATATGACACCTGAAGCATTAGGTTATTTTATGAATAATGCGTTAGAGCAAGGTGCTTTAGATGCTTACTATACGCCTATATTTATGAAAAAAAGTCGCCCAAGCACGCAGTTAACGTTAATATGTAAATTACATGATAAGACATATTTCGAACAACTTATCTTACAAGAAACAAGTTCTTTAGGCGTCAGAAGTACTTCTGTTAATAGAAAGACCTTGAACCGCGCATTCAAAATTCTTTCTACACAACACGGCACTGTTTCCATTAAATTTGGCCTACAAAATGGAAAAATTATGAAAATGAAACCCGAGTATGAAGATTTGAAGAAAATAGCTAAAACTACAAAACAACCGTTTCAAGTAATTCATAACGAGGTATTACAACAACTCTATCAAACATATCATATAGGAAATATACTTCAATAAATTAGTTTTATTCATTTAAATTTTGCACATCAAAAAAGGATAGGGACAGTCATTCTACATAAAACAGTCACCTATCCTTTTATTCTATTCAAATGCTCGATATAGTTCTTCACTAGAATTATTCCACATTTCAACGTTATGATTTTGTAGAAATTCTTTTAAAATTTGTTTGTTATCATCACCGATTTGGTCGATGATAAATTGATGTTTCATAGACTTATCCATCATATTAACATGTTCTGGCATGCTCTTATAACCACGTCTAATACTTTTGTTAACTAATAAATAGCATGCAGTCACACCCGCATAATATGGCCCTTCTTCACTACGTTCGGTCGTCACCCAACATAGCCAGTATGCTTTAGCCTCCTCACCTTCAACTTGTGATTTGTCAGTAATCCACTTGACACCCTTTTCAACTTCAGCACGTGCGTGCATACCACCAATATCAACAAATGCCTTCTGATTTTCAACATCTATAAAAACCGGGGCAATATTATCTAAACTAATCGAACCAATATTGGTTCCTTTATGACCATCTAGTGGATCATTTTTTATAATATTGAAATTGAAACCTTTTTTCTCAGACAAACGAGATACCTCCTAATAAGTCATCAAATAAAGACTATATATCTTATTCTTAACTGTTAATTTAATTCATTAAGTAAGTTAATAATAGAACCTTTAATTTGATAATCTTTAATTTTTAAAATCATCTCTTTAGGATAATATAATTTATGGTCTTCTCTATTAATCCCTGTAATACTATTAATCACCAATGATTGATTACTTATTTCTGTAATTCCACCATTACTTTTTAATAAATGAATCGGTTTGCGATTTGAGCCTGGGCGATCATAATCATAAGGTAAATCTGAAAATGCTTCACTTACAAAGTAATAATCAGGATTAATACCACCCGCTTCAAATAATTCTTGCAATTCCGAAATGGTAATAATTGAACCGTCGAAAGGAATATATTTAAATAAATCTCGATTGATAAACCGTCTTGATAAATCACTTAATATTGTATCATTTTCATGAATCCATTTCTTCAAGTAATACAATACAACTGCCTCATCAAGTTCCACATATTGTTCAATCGTCATTGTTCCTTCAAAGAATGGTATAAAGTCTTTTGGATACATTTTAAATTCATATCCTTCATTATAAAGCTGCTTAGCTCGTTTTAAACAATTGTTTAATAAAACTTCCCCACCACGGCTTACTGGATGAAAATATATTTGCCAATACATTTGATAACGACTCATAATGAAATTTTCGACAGCATGCATACCACTATCTTTAATTAACACTTCTTCTTTAGATGGTCTCATCAACCTTAAAATACGCTCCATATCAAATGAGCCATACGTTACGCCTGTAAAATATGCATCTCTTTGTAAATAGTCCATTCGATCAGCATCAATTTGTGAGGAAATCATAGAAATAACAAGCTTATTATCGTGCGTTTTATTAATTACATCAGCTACTTGTTTAGGAAAGTTATCAGAGACTCGACTTAGTACACCATTAACCTCAGTGTCTCCTGTGATAATAGCTTGTGTAAATGCTTCATGGTCTGTATTAAATATTTTTTCAAAACTATGAGAGAAAGGACCATGACCTAAATCATGTAACAACGCAGCACACAACGCAAGTGGCCGATCAGTATTATCCCACGCGTCTTGTCCTATAAATGTCTCATCAATCATTCGGCGCACAATTTCATAAACACCCAAAGAGTGTCCAAAACGACTATGTTCGGCTGTATGAAAAGATAAATACAAAGTACCTAGTTGTTTAATACGTCTCAAGCGTTGGAATTCTTTTGTTTTAATTAAGTCCCAAATCAATTGATCCTGTACGTGGATAAATCGATGAATTGGATCTTTAAATACCTTTTCTTCTGTTAATTTACTCGTTGCATATGATGATAGCGTCATACTTTCCCTCCTATCCTATATATTCCAAAAAACATTTATTTTTTGTTCCTCATATTACTAGACGAAACAATGTTAATTATTCATATGTTTGTTAAAATGATTTCTTCATTAAAGCTAAATCCATGATTTCACCATACATTTCAGGTTGATATGAGCGAATAATCTCGAATCCATGATTTTGATAATATTCGATGCCATTACTATTATTGTTATCAACTTCTAAATAAACTGTTTCATACTGGTCTTTAAACCTTTTCAACCCCGCTTCTAGCAAACGAGTTCCATAACCTCTATGTTGAGATTCAGGTCTAACATAGTGTGCAGATAAATAAAGCTCTTCACCATAAATGAAATTTGCAAAACCAACAATCTCACTATCTTCTTCTGCCACTAAAAATAATTGCTCATTTAGTCTCTTTTTTAAATGCGTTTCATTATATGAAGCGGCCAACAGTTCATTAACTGTTGAAGCAGCATAAATATTTAAATATGTGTTATACCAAGCTTTTGTCGCAACATCTCTTATCGCTACAACATCTTTTTCAGTTGCTTGTCTGACACTATACATGTGACTTCTCCCCTAACTATTTACTTCACTATTAATATAGGCATTATACCACATGTATGATACCTTAATTCAATCTAGACATTCAAAAAGCTTCACAAAAATTTATTTTAAAACTATTAATAACTACAACTTTTTAAATATGATTATTTGACACAATATTTTTTATACACATATTTCTAATTATTTAAAATTTTAAAGCAATCATTAAATAATCACTCAATACTATAATTTCATACTAACCTTCTTAAAATCATGATTTGGTTATTTCCCCATTCCATTCTTTTACATGATTAAATGCTTACTTTATGAATTGCACTACGTTAGCTTTTGGACGATTTCTACCAAAAATAATGTTATCAATGTCGTCTATCTTCCTACTTATAAATAATTTGGTTCTGTTGCAAAGTAAAAAATATAGCTAACCACTAATATATCATGTCAATGTTCGCTTAACTTGCTAGCATGATGCTAATTTCGTGGCATGGGGAAAATCCGTAGATCTGAAGAGACCTGCGGTTCTTTTTATATAGAGCGTAAATACATTCAATACCTTTTAAAGTATTCTTTGCCGTATTGATACTTTGATATCTTGTCTTTCTTACTTTAATATGACGGTGATCTTGCTCAATGAGATTATTCAGATATTTCGATGTACAATGACAGTCAGGTTTAAGTTTAAAAGCTTTAATGACTTTAGCCATTGCGACCTTCGTTGAAGGTGCCTGATCTGTAATTACCTTTTGAGATTTACCAAATTGTTTAATGAGACGTTTGATAAATACATATGCTGAATGATTATCTCGTTGCTTACGCAACCAAATATCTAATGTATGTCCCTCTGCATCAATGGCACGATATAAATAGTTCCATTTTCCTTTTATATTGATGTACGTCTCATCAATACGCCATTTGTCATAAGCTTTTTTATGCTTTTTCTTCCAAATCTGATATAAAATCGGGGCATATTCTTGAACCCAACGATAGACCGTTGAATGATGAACGTTTACACCACGTTCCCTTAATATTTCAGATATATCACGATAACTCAATGCATATCTTAGATAGTAGCCAACGGCTACAGTGATAACATCCTTGTTAAATTGTTTATATCTGAAATAGTTCATACAAAAGACTCCTTTTTATTAAAATTATAATATAAATTCAACTTTGCAACAGAACCATATTTAATATGATTAATATAGGTATTTGGCCAATGGTCATTCTAGCATTATTAATCATAGCTAATAGTATTTTTATGGTTTACAAGACAGTAGACGTTAAAAAACGCAAATGACAAAAAAGCAATCTCACTCTTAATTTATGTGAGATTGCTTTTATTTATCATAACAATATAATGACGTTTCAAGCACATTATTTAATGTTACAAACACTTCTTCAACTGTATAGTTATAGTCATTTTCTACCCAACGTCTTAGTACTTCTATTACGCCACTACTGTAAAAATCAGCTACAATTTCAGGATGTTTACTTTCTCTAATCTTTTGCGCTAAGGGGGCACGCTTACGAGTTGGGTTATTTAACATCATTTCGCGACTCACATTCGTTAAACTTCTAAATACATCTGCCTGTCGAGACGAAACTAATAGATGCTTAAAAATCTTTTTATTATTACCAATGTAATAGATAAAGTCTTCAAATGATTCAGGGGTTGTAATGTCTGCTGATGTGTCACTTTTAGCTATAATTTGTTGTGTAATAAAGTCAGGTAAAGTGTAGAGTAATTCATATTTATCTTGGAAGTATCTATAGAACGTACTGCGGTTGATTTCTGCAATATCACATATTTTTTGAACCGTGATTTCATCAAAATGATAATCATGTAAAAGTATAAACACTGTTTCATGAATATGTTTAATCATACGCTTTTGATTTGCTGACGGCATTATCTGATTCTCCTATTTATTTAATCTAGTCAGATAGCCTGACGTAATAAGAGTAATTTATCACAATAAAGTTGATTTTTCCAAACATAACAACTGATACTACGTTTAAATTTGTTTATAAAAAAAGAGTAAATAAGTTATTTGAAACGTTTAATACTATAAGAGCGATATAAAAAAGTAGGAGCGAAACTGAGTTTAGTTTCACTCCCTCGCAATAATAGCTACGATTGAGAAGAGTTTGTCTTAAGCGCCTTCTCAACTCGGTTTGCTACTGTAAATTTGCATTATGAGTTTTAAATATGCTACACCAAACGAGCATATTCTTTATTTGTCTTTCTTTACTTTGTAATTAGATAGTCTCAATACCTTCTAACCATTCATCTACTTTATTATCATTATCATCCACATAGTCTTTAGCTACTTGTTCTGGATTTTTGTTATCAACAAAGATTTTTTTAGCTAATTTGTCTTCGTCAGATTTACTCCAATCATCTGCCATACGTGTTGCAACTGTGTATGCAGCTGGATGTGCTTCTTTAAAGTCTTTGTTAAATACTAAGTCAATATGTTGATTATTATTACCATAAATGTTGTCTGGATCTTTCAACATTTTAACGTCTAATTCTTTAGAGAACCAGCTAGGTTCCATTGCTGTGAAGACGATAGGTTCTTGTTGTTTAAAAGCAGATTGAATTTTCTTGAATTGGTCTTGGTCAGAACTTTCTTTCAAGCTATATTTATCCAAGTTGTCACTATCAAGTTCATCTTTAGTTTCTTGCATAACGCCATTACGTGCGTCTGTGCCTTGAATTGCCCAATCTACAGATTTTCCGAAGTCACTGTTTTTTAAGTCACTAATTGAGTCGACATCTTGCACGTACTTAGGTACGGCTAAACCTACTTTTGCGTTATCAATTAAATGTTTATCATCATAAATTGTTAATTTACTTTTGAACTTATCGTAGTAACTTTTATCAGTAGTAGGGAATATACCTGATGCATGGAATGAATCAGAGTTCTCTGATACAGCAGCATATAACGGGCCACTTGCTGTTACTGGTGTAGTTGTTACATCATAACCTGCTTTTTTCAATACTTCTGCTATAACTAGTGAACGTGGTGTTGAATTATCACTCGCGATATAAGATATTTCGATTTCTTTATTACCAAGTGATGTTTGACTATCGTCTGATGAACCACTACCGTTACCACTATTACCACAAGCACTTAGCACTATGGCTAAGGCTAGTGTGGCTAGTAGTCCTAAGAATTTCGAACTACGTCGTTTTAACATAACGTGTTTCCCCCTTTTTAATATTAGTCTCTAAGTTCGTCATCATGACGATGTTGAGATGATCGGTTATATCTATCGTAAACACCTTTGTTGTTTTCACGAGCGTATAACATTAATGCTTTGAATAATACATCTTGATCAATATTGCTATCAGTTAATTCTTTGTATAAGTTTGTTGTTTTATCAAAATTTGAATCATGATAATCATGGTTATCATTTTGATGATCATGATTGTTGTGACGATAATCATCATTTCTATCGTAATTGTCTTGATAGTGTCGATCATTATAATTACGTTCATCATGATGAGTATGGTCGCCATCTTGAGTATAAAGTGATTCATAGTCGATATCATCACGTTGATTATCATATTGATGTTGGCGATGATGCTGGTCATGATGATTATTTAAATGCACAGAACGGTTATAATCTTCGTCATTATAATTGCGATTGTAGTTACGTTTGTCATTTTGATAAACATAGTTATCTTTGTCTTGTCTAGAGTATTCACTATTTTTATCGTTGACATGACCTTTTTCAGAAGATGTGTCGTGATGATTATCTTCTTCTAAAGCTTTACCTTCAACGTCAACGTTTGGCAATACTGCACCTAACCATTTAGGAAGGTACCATGAAGCTTTACCAAAGAGTTTCGTCAATGCTGGAATTAATGTCATACGTACGACGAATGCGTCGAATAACACACCGAAACCTAATGCGATACCCATTGACTTAATTGCACTGTCATCTTGGAAGACGAATGCGATGAATACACTGAACATAATAAGTGCAGCAGCTACGATAACAGGTCCACTTTCTTTGATACCTACACGGATTGAATGATCATTATCGCCAGTCTTACTGTATTCTTCATGTACACGTGTCATTAAGAAGAGCTCGTAGTCGATGGCAAGTCCGAATAACAATCCAATTGTGATTACTGGAAGGAATGCAAGTAATGGTCCTGTGTTTTCAATACCAAATAAGCTACCCATAAAGCCATGTTGAATGACTAATGTTGTGAAACCTAATGTAGCCATTAATGAAAGGATAAAGCCTAGTACTGCTTTTAATGGAACTAAGATCGAACGGAACACAATCATTAATAAGAAGAATGCTAATACAACAATAACGCCTGCAAATACTGGAATAGCGTTGTTTAGTTTTTCTGACATATCGATGTTAATAACACTTTGTCCTGAAATTTCAGTGCCATAGTCATATTTTTCTTGCGCTTGGCTATGATAATCACGTAAATCATATACTAGATTTTCTGTTGACTGTGAGTTCGGTCCTTTTTCAGGAATGATTGTGAATAATGCGTAATTGTTGTTGTCAGTTAGTTGTGCTTTTGAAACTGTATCAACATTATCAATGTCTTCTAAATCACTACGCATATTATTTAAATCACGTTCGATAGTGCTTTTACTTCCACCATCTTTTGTATTTACTAACATGACAATTTGTCCGTTATAACCTTCGCCAAAATTATCTGAGATTAATTTATAGGCTTTGTATTCTGATGAGTCAGTTGGTTTTAAACTATCATCTGGAATACCTAAACGCATGCCACTGACTGGTATAGCAGCTAAAATTAAAATAATTAAACTTACAATAACAGCGATAACTGGCTTACCAACAATAAATTTTGCCCAAGAATGATCTTTAGGGTCTTTACTTTTAGTTGGTTTATCTTTAATTTTAATACTTTTATGGAAGATACTGATTAGGGCAGGTAATAGTGTTAATGCTGCTAATACTGCAAATAACACACTAATCGCTGAAGCGAATCCCATAACCGCTAAGAAGTCGATTCCTACAAGTGATAAACCACAAACAGCAATCATAACTGTAAGACCAGCGAATATTACAGCACTGCCTGCTGTACCCACTGCTGTTGCAATAGCTTCTACAGTATCGACACCTTTTTTCTTAAGTTCTTTAAATCTAAATAGAATAAAGAGTGAGTAGTCAATACCAACAGCTAAACCTATCATTACAGCTAGTGTAAGAGTGAAGTTTGGAATATCAAAGATATATGTTAATAATGCGATGATACCAACACTTGAACCTAAACCGATGATTGCACTAATAATTGGCATACCAGCTGCGATAAGTGAACCAAAGGTAATAAGTAAGATTACGAATGCTACGATGATACCGACAATTTCTGATGTACCACCAGGTTCGGAATTCATAGCGCCACCTTGAGTTTTTTCAATTTGCACATTATGGTTGTCAGTTACATCTTTTAATTCTTTGTCGATGATATGTTTAGAAGAATCTTTTAATCCAGTTTGTGGAACTACATAACTTACGTTAGCGATAGCAGTATCGCCTTCATCATTAACTTGTCCACTGTCATATGGATTAGAGATATTTTGGATATAATCATCATTTTGTCTGATATTGTCTAAAGCATCTTCAATATCTTTCTTCGTATCTTTATTATTGAGTCCATCATTCTTATTAGAATGGAAGACTATTTTCATCGAGGCTTTCTCACTGTCCTGATGAAATTCTTTACTGATTTTATCGTTTGTGTCTAATGACTTAAGGCCGTTCATAGTGATGTCACTGTCAAACTTCGGTGAGTTTATCATTAATGGCGTGATAATAACACCTAGTATAACAAGCCATCCTATAACACTTAGCCATTTGTTCTTAGCTATAAATTTTCCTAGTTTGTATAATAGCTTTGCCAAGACATTTCCCCCTATTTCATTAATTTATATCGCTTAAAGTATGGGTAGTGTGCTGATGTTTTGTGAGCAATTACATTAAATCGATACCTCAAATTAAGCATATTTAAAATGTTACATTTGATAATGTAACAAGTTATACCCACGTTCGGTACCATTAAAAGTTTTACGTCGTTGGAAAATGCAACACTTTGGAAAAATTGTTGGTGAAAATAGCGTGTATTAAGGAGATATATAAGAAAACAGGTTCTGTTGCAAAGTTAAAATTATATGCACATCTATACAAAACTATAAAAGCAAATATTGTTTTAACAGTAAAGAGCTTTATTAGTATTAATTATTTTTCGTTTTTCAGTATAAATATTACATGATTTTTAACTTTGCAACAGAACCCTATTTATTATTGCGTAAAAAATACCTGAGACAACAAATGATGTCTCAGGTTCTTAATCTATCTCTTAAGTTATTTTTTAATTGGGAATAAACTATCAATTTTGTCTATTTCACCTTGCGATAATTCAATATTTGCAGCATCAATATTTTCAACAACTTGCTCTGCACGTTTTGCACCAGGGATGACAACATCTAGTGATGGACGTGTAAGATAAAATGCTAATACGACATTGGCAATCGTTGTATCATGTGCCTCTGCAATATCAGTTAATGCTTTTACACGACGCACATTATCTTTGAATACGTCTGGTTGAAAATCAGGACGTTCTGCACGATGATCCTCAAATGTTTGATTTTCATCGTACTTGCCAGCTAGTATACCTGAAGCAAGTGGGAAGTAAGGAACAAATGTAATATTATTTTCTGCAGCATATGCCATTACTTCTTCATTTTCACGATGTAATAAATTGTATTCTAATTGAACAACATCAACATATCCATCTTTATTCGCTTCTTTTAATTGTTCTAAAGAGAAATTAGATACACCTATTGCTTTAATTTTACCTTCATCTTTAAGCTCTTTAAGAGCCGCCACCGCTTTATCTTTTGGTGTATCGTCATCAGGAAAATGAATATAATACAAATCAATATAATCCACTTGAAGACGTTCCAAACTATTTTCAACTTGCTGTTTTAAATATTCTGGATCGTTATTTTGAACAACTTCTTCATTTTCTTTAATAACATGCGAACCTTTTGTTGCAATTTGCACTTTCTCGCGTGGATATTCTTTTACAACTTGTCCAACTAATTCTTCAGAACGTTCAGGCCCGTAGATATATGCTGTATCTAATAATGTTATACCATTATCAATAGCTTGACGTACAACTTCTTTCCCTTGCTCTTCATCCAAATTAGGATATAAATTATGACCACCTACTGCATTTGTACCTAATGCGATAGGAAAAACATTGACATCAGATTTACCTAATCGTACTTGTTTTACCATTAAAAGTCATCTCCTTTATTTAAAATACTTAAATATATTATACCCAAATCATAACTTATTCATTCATGTTAATTATCTATTAGAAGCAAGTATCTTGACCTTAAAATCATTATACGCTTTAATGTAACTAATGAAGTTACATTAAGGTGGGTAAAAATGAATTTAGAATTCAATATTGCAGTACATGTACTATGTTTTCTTGCTCAACACGATCAAGAACAATTCAATAGTAAAGAATTAGCTAAATTAACATGTCTGAACCCTGTACAACTTAGACGCGTTCTAGCATATTTAACTGAACACAACTATATCAAAGTTCAGCGTGGTAAAGCAGGAGGCTACCAAGCCAATCAACATACTGCTCAAGTAGATTTAGCCAAGTTATATCAACACTTTGTTTTAGATAAAAATAATAGCCAAAGACGATTTACTGGCGCTTCTGACAGTCATTGTCAAATTTCTAAGAAAATTGCTCATACAATGTCACATTATTATTCTCAAGAACATCAAATAATATTAGATTTTTACAAAGATAAAAATATTACAGATGTTTTGGCAGATATTTTACAGGAGGGGTAAAACCATGAAAAATTATGATTTGATTATTATTGGTTTTGGAAAAGCAGGTAAAACATTAGCGGCACATGCTGCTAGTCACGGACAAAAGGTTGCAGTGGTAGAACAATCAACAAAGATGTATGGCGGTACATGCATTAATATTTAATGTGTATACTTCCGTAAAAAAATAACCACGCTCATAAGAACGTGGTTTAGAATATAGTATTAGTTTGAAATCAGGAACAAAGATTATTATACAATAAAAAAGAGGGTAGCCATAGTGACTACCCTTGTATAATGACGTGGTAATTTAATTATATCATTTCCAGTCTATTTTGCCCCAATATTTCTCATTTTTTATTTTTTGTTGTTTGTCAGTAATTTTACAAACGGCGCAGTAGAAATCTTTTTTACTTGAACCAGGTTGAACATATCTAAATCTAATCCACCAGTGGCCATCCTTTTTGATTACTTGGTCAAACGGAACGTAATCTCCGTTATATAACCAAGAGCCACTTTCAACTACAGTGCCTTTAAGTCCAGGTGACTTGCGTACTTTAATTGTACTGTTAGCAGTGAATTTACCTCCCCAATTCCACGTTGTTTTAGCTTTAGATGGTTTACTCTTAGGTGCATTGATTTGTCTACCATTAATAGCTTCGGCAAGTCGTTTAGTAAAACTGTTGATGTTCTTAGTGATATAGTCCATGTCTTTTTTACTAGTGATAAAACCTAACTCAATCAATCTGTAATTTAAATTGAGTTGACCTGTAACGTTAGCGTTTAATAAATCGTTTCTAGGTGTTACACCTCTAATTTTACCAACCGTCTTACCTAGTGCACTAGATAACGCTTTGTCTATATCATCTGCAGGATACCTGTCACTTACAATGACATGGCCACCACTAGCTTGTGGACTTGCAGCATCTAAGTGGAATTCTACAATCACATCAGGTTTTACATTCTTTTTAACCCAATATAAACCATAATCTGAATAGTTACCTACACGTTGGCCGTATAACGTATCTTGATACAAGTCTTGATTCATTGATTTACCACCGTATAAAATAACTGTATTACCTACACTTTCGAGTTGTTTTTTTATTCTAGGTATAATCTCTTTTCTGTTAAAGTCGCGCTCATTATATCCATTTGCTACGGCACCAGGATCATTTGAATAAGCACCTTTACCATGACCTGCAACGAGTAATATTTTCTTACCTTTCTTAGCTTTTGCTTTCTTAACTGGCTTAGTTTTGCTTTTAACTTTGTTCTTAGTCGTTTCTTTAGCATAGAACGGTCTAATAAACCACATAGGAAAGTCGTAACCATGTGTGCGTCTCGTAGTTACTTCAGGAGGCGTCCAATAAGCACCACCAACCCAATTTTGCTCAAGTATCGTTATAGAGTTAGAAGTAGCAGAGATGACGATACCTACGTGACCGTAACCTCCACCATAATTTCTATTAAATACCACGACATCTCCAGGCTTAGCTAAAAACGATAGTGTGTTCTCATAAACAGTAGCTTCGCCTGTGAAGTCATTCCATGTAGGAATGTCTGCAGCACCTACACCTTTAAGCATATGTCCGAATAAATATAGCCAATACTGATTAGCAGTATCAAAGCACTGAAACCCTGCACCGTTATCAGGGTTCCACGCTTTTCCTTCTAAACTTTTTAAATAATTTATAGCTTGTTTATATGTTCTGACAGACACCATTAGAAATCATCTCCATTCATTCTAGGCGCAGCACCCGTTGAGTCTGTACCTGCTTTAACTTCATGCAATTTTTGTTGCCCTTTTTGTGCTGCGTGAGAGAAATTATTATTTTTCCACCAAGTCCATAAAGACACTGCACCAGTGATGATAGAGCTGATAGTCACTTCATCTACTGGAATAGGCGAAATGTGTTTAGTAGCTAAAAATTGGTTAACCCAAGCTAAGATAAATACTATTGTTCTTACAATTGAACCTACATCTGTTTTCATACTCATATCTCCTTTTAGATAAATTAAAAAGCCAACGCATTGCGTTGACTTAAATTACTTGTTCTCTTTTACTAATTTCTTATCTTCTATAGGGTGGTCATTGTAAATATATTTCACTTCAACTGAACCTTTAGAAGATTCATCTAACATACCTATTACATCAGCATTAGTAGTCATATTGTCTATTTCTTGCAAATGAATAGGATAGTCTAAACTGTCAAATTGAACTGTGGCATTAACTTTAAATTGTTTAGGCAAATCTATTTTTCTGCTATAGCAAAAATTTATAAAATCTTGTAAATTAAAAAGTTTTTTATTTTCTAAAATAGATATATAATTTTCAAACGCCCATTCTAAATTACTTTTTAACGTATCATCAATTTCATTGCCATCAGTAAATATAGCAACTTGTATAGGCTCGACTACGCCCTCTGTATATTGTAATAACCAATAGTCAATTGTTTTCTTATTAGATAACCAATCATCTTTCATTATCTTAACTACTTCTTCAGCAATAGGTTTAGCCATTAGTTCAATCCATTCCCCTTTTTCTTTGTCGAAAATTTTAGGAATTGCTTTCATTATTCATTACCTCCAGTAGTATCAATCCAAATTTTAGTTGTGTCATTAGGGGCGTTCTCTCCAATGACAAAATTTTCTTCGCTTTCAGTTTGGTTCTTAATCAATCCGTTTTTTACGCCGTATTCAATCATCTCTTGCCATAAATCATGGTTTTGTGTATTGATCAATTCTCTACCAATCACACTTTCAGTCACTTCGATTTTTGCTTTCTTATCAGACGGGAATACATACTTGTTATCAACCCATATTTCTAGTGTGTATATGTTAGCAGGGATAATTTGATTGATAACTACATCGCAAGTATATTTATCATCACTTTTTCTAACAGTTGTGTCGTAGATATATTTAACACCCGTTTCATCTGTCAAAAATACTTTTGCAGGTAATCCGTCAAGTTTTAAATCATCGTTATTAGTATCTGTTAGGATATAACGCATATGTGATAAATCGCCTTGTTTAATGCGATTGCCGTCTTGAGAGTCATTTAAGTTAAGTACATTTATTAGCATTAGAAACCACCTTTTCTAATTATTAAAGGCTACCCACTGACAGTGAATAGCCTTGTTATCTATATTTATCTCGAATGTAGTACATACCTTTTAATCCTACTTTTTTATATAAGCTACTAATAGTTGTAGCTTGGAAGTTACACCATTCAATCGCAGTAGCATATTGCATGTAACCAGGGTTTTTAGGGTTCCAACGCATTCTGTATAATGTGTTTTTACCTTTATTAAAATATTGTTTTCTAACAAACTTAGCGCCACCTATAATACCGTTACGTGGACTAGTCCAACCTTGACGCTTAGCGTAAGCTATAGAAGCGTTAGGATTATTGTCGTATGCTGCAATACCAAAATAATTGTATATACCATAACGCCCACTAGCGAAGTTACTACGCCCATATCCACTCTCTAGGAAAGCATGAGCAATTAAGTAAATCTCGTTTACGTTGTATTTCTTACAACCGTCTGCAAAAGCTTTACCTTGACCGGATAGGGTGCCTTTACCTTTAAGTATTTTGTTCAACTTGCTTACTGATATACCTTGATACTTACCAAGATCTAACATTTGATACCTTTGTACTGAACTATTCCATATAGTGTTAGGGTTCATATACTTACTCGTTTGTGACCTAGAAGCATTTCCCCAACCCCAACTATAAGATTTTTGGGGCATACCATGTGCCATTTGAGCATTAAGTGCTTGTTGGAAAGTATATTTACTTTTCTCTACAACTACACGAGGTTTATTTGAAGTTCTGTTTGTCGTTTTGTCTGTCGGCTTATCGTTCTGCGAAGGGTTATCGACCGAAGTTTTAGGTTTAATCTTTATGGTTGTCTTTGTAGTTGTTGTGGTAATCGTTTCTGTGAGTAATTTATCTCTTTTTAAATATAAACCTATTATTTTCTTTTCAACTTCTTTATATTTACTTTCATCAGGAATACCGTTTTTGATTAAGTCGTAATTAATTAAATCTTTCATAGAACGCCATATATTAGGGTCTGCTTTGATTGATGATTCAGATAGTTTTACCTTACTCCAACTTAGCAACCAAACGCCGTAGATTAACGCTCTGATTTGATTGAGCATGAATTGCCGTTTACTCTCTGTTTGTCCTCCACAAACTTCCATAACAAGCCAACCTGGATGTTCTGGTGCTTCTTCTGAATCAGGTCTAGGCGTCCATACACGCTCACGGTCTATATATACATGAGGGTATTCATCTTCATTCACATATTTATTACGCTGTAAATACAATTCTTCAACAGAACGCATATGTGTACTCTCTTTGATATATATACCTTTTACTTTCCCTATCAACTTTTGACCTTCAACCATATAATGATAAATGTATTCTAAATCATCGTCTAAATCGTATGCGAATGATGTATAGGAAACTTTGGTAACCTCTTTGGTTATAGGTTTCGTTTGTTCTTTTGTATTTTTAGGAGTATTGTCGTTAGAGGGTTTAGACGGTGTGTTACTTGATTTAGATGGTTTCTTGGTTTCTGCATGATAAGGGGGTCTGACGAACCCACTTATACCGTTATAACTATGTTTAATTTTCGCGCCAGGCGAGCCTGTATAACCATTTGCGCCAATCCAATTTTGATCCACACTGGTGAAGTAACTTTTTGTAGATGGACCTATGACAACAGCAGTATGCCCAACACCGTTATTAAAGGAACCCTTTCCCCATACAGCCATATCTCCAGGTTTCGGAACAAAGTTTCTAGTGTTCCTATAGAATTTGAAGCCTTTAGGGTATCTGTACCATGCCATAGCAATAGCATTTCCTGTTGTTTTGAAATGCCAATATCTATTGAAAATGTAGTTTGGTAAATCCCAACATTGCGTTTGTATTTAACTTAACGCCTTTCCCCGCATTAATTTCTTAATACGCTTGTGTAACGTTAAATTGCTCTATAAAAAGAGCCTCATGCTTTCACATGAGACTAGACTATATCTTAATATTCATTTTTAGCTTTTTTATAAGCTAAGTGTGCTTCTTCTGCAGTTTCATAAACACCTAAGTATATAAATTTCTTGTTTTTGTAAAGCTGTGCTTGATATTTGTTTAGATGTGGTTTGAAAGTTACTCCTGTATATCCTGTCTTATTATGATATTTTCGTCGATTGTTTGCATTTTCTTCATGACTAACCCATCTGCAATTTGATGGTTTATAATCGTCATCGTTGTTAATTCTGTCTAATTCAGCACCTTCGAATGGTACATCCCCCATATCTTTGTAGAATTGCATAAAGTCATCTTTCCACTCATCACAAACCTTTATACCTCTACCGCCATATGCGTTGTAAAAATCATAATTAGAGTTGTAACATCGTTGCTTCATACCTTTCCATTTATTATAAATTAAAGTTCCAGTCATACCGTGTTTTTTAGAATGACTAACTTTATTCAAACAACCACAACTTTTAGAATAACCATTTTTCACTTCGGTACCAATCATTATTTTTTCATTACCGCATCTCGTACAGTAACATTTATATAGTTTCTTTTTATGTTTGTTTCTGCCATAAAACTCTAGAACTTTAAGATAATTAAACTGCATTCCTACAATGTCCATTTGACCACTCCTTATCAATCGTCAAATACATTGTATCACACATGAATATTTAATGCACTGCCTATCAATTGATAGTACATAGTCGTTGAAGCTTCCTCTACTATTACCATAGTGGCTTGCCTGCTGATTGCCCAATCCTTAATATTTTTAACTTTCACGCTTACCGTTACCAGTTACGTTGTAGTTATTAAGGCTCTAAGGGTGTCCCAGCAATTCACATTATTTTTTTACATGGAACCCATTAATTAAGCTCCATAATAACCGTCTACATCAACTCTTCTACCAATCATTCTCTTCGCCCATGCTGCAACTTCCGAAGCAGTAGGTTTTCTTTTTTTAGGGCTAGGTAATCCCATATATCCACCTCATTTCTGGGATAATAAAAAGCCGACTAAAAAGCCGGCTTTGTTTCTTAATTATTTACATTTACCAAACCAGAAACATTCCCAAAAACTTGCGCCTAAAAATAATCCGAACATGGTAACTCACCTCCTTTAAACACCAAAAAACATTCTTAATACTGCTACGATTAAAGAACCAGCTATAGTACCAACCAATCCTAAAACCCACATTTTAATGTCTTTGATGTTTTTTTGATTTTCTTTTTTGTTTTGAGATTCTAATTCTCTTTCTCTATTAATTGAGTCCAAAGTGAAATTCATTTTTTGATTAATCAAATTTTGATTGTGTTGTCCATCTTTTATCTGTTCCAAAGAGTTGAAGATTTTTTCGTCGTTATCTTCCAACCTTTTTATACGTCGTTCATAATCTCCTCTTTGGCTACTTTCTGTCATATAAACACCTACTTCACTTATAATAAAAACCACAAGCTATTTAACTTGTGGTTCGTAATCTTTACCTGTTGTTTCTTTAAATTGTTCCGGAGTAATCCAACCAACTCTAACAAACTTTTTGAAAGTTTCATCAGTGTATAATTTTTTCTTGTATAAATCGATTACTACTTTATCCATATTATGCTTCCCCCAATTTTTGATTTGCTTGTTCTTCAGTTATTAGTGCGATGTTCTGTTTCAAACTCGTAACCTCTTCTTGTAAATCGACAACTAAGCTCGTTAATTTAGCTATAGCAATATCTTTGTCATCAACAGGCATTTCTACTTCAGGCAACATCTTTTCTAGTTCATCTTGGGTTTGTCCAACCCATTGTTTACCGTCGTAATAGCAAGGTAAGATGATGCCTTGAGGAGGTTTGTTCTCAGTCCATTTTTCATCAGGATAAACATATTCATCTTCTTCGTTTTTGTGAACAATAATTGCTTGTCCATTTTTCCATAAATAAACTACTTTCACTTTATCACTCCGTCCATTCATATTGACCGTAAATGTAATCTGTATCAGTCCACGCTGATGGATCTACAGTAGCGTCAAAATTCACTGTTCCTGATGTATTCAACGAAATACGTCCGTTGTTTTTATTTCTAGGAGCACTTATTGAGAAAAACATTAAGTTTTCGACAAATTCTTTAGGTAAAAGTGCAATAGTCTGTCCATGTTTAATAGTTGTAGCATTAATGCGTAACATTTTCTTAGTAATTCCATTTTGTGTGATTGTTCTGTACGCGCTAGTAAAACCACCATTAGTAACTAAGCCGTTATGTGGAGATGCGCTATTCACTAGTTGTAAATCAATCCAACCAGTATCTACAACATCTGAACCAACACGTTCCCAACCACTCCAACTCTTATAAAACCTTTTTTGATAAATCACAGTTGAATTGTATGGTTGATATCGTATTAAGATAGCATCTCCATTTCTTTTGTACTTTGTTAACCAACCATTGTTATTAGTTCCGTTCGGATTATTTGAAGTTAGAACAACATATCTTGTGCCTATTGGTAAGGACATTAATTGTTCGTTATTGTCGAAATCTATTTGTAGGTTGGCATCATAAAAATTAGTTCCATCATCATTAGTGAGTTTGTACTTTTGCCAATTAGCATCTGTAAACTTTTGTTCTACATCACTCGGAGTAGTGAAGCCGTCATTTTTGAGTGTTTCGTTAAAAGAATTAACCTTTTCATCAATCGTCGCATTAGCTTGATTAACGTTGGAGTTAAAAGCGTCCATATTGCTATCATAAGTTTTTTTGAACGTATCAGAAGCTAAATCATAATCAGTCTTGATGGCGTCACGTTTAGCGTCTATTTGTCTCAATGCTTCTTCTCTCTCTAAGTCAATGCTTTGATTAGATGACATTAATGCGTCTGTAATTGAAACAATAGCGTCTGCTTGAGCTTTGTTTATCTTAACTAGATAATCTTCAGCCGTTTGTCTTATAGTTTCAATCAACGTTTGTGTATCGCCTATATCTTGCTTAAGTTGTTGAACTTTCTTTTCTAATTCCGAACGCAACTCATCAAACATGCGAATGTAAGACACTTTGATGTCGCTTTCGATTTGATTGATAAGACTGTCACGTACCGTGAATTTAAAAGTACCTAACACAACAGTATCGTCTTTTCCTACATTGTTTACATCGTTGAGCGATAAATAAATTTCACCCAACACTTCAGAATCGACAACGTTTTTTAGAAACCATTGTGGTACTGTAATACCGATTATCCCTTTCATTGGATCAATGAATTCTACGTCTAATACACCTGATGTGCTAGGTCGTTTTTCTTCTGTTCCGTTTGCAGCTTTAAAGAAAGCGTAACCTTTAACATTCTTATCACTGATTAGCAAAGGTTTATTATCTTTTTGTACTACAAATTGAAATTTAGCAGTGTTTTTATCAAGATTATAAAAACCGATACCTCTATTAGATATCGGTTGTAAATATGGTTCTTCGTTTAAATCAAGTTTACCTACTTTTTCTAATTCCATTATTTAGCACCCCACAATACTAAAGCTATTGCACATCCACGTTCTTCAGTGTATTCAGAAGTTATTTTCATGACACGACCTTTACCATTCACATTATCTTTATAACCTACACCTGCTCTACCGTTGATATAGTCGCCTGGTATAACGTCTTTTTCAATGTTTGTGTAGATTTGACCTAATAATCCGACTACATTCCATTCAGGCCTTTCTGAACGTGATTGATAATCGATTTTGTCGTTATATTCAGGATTTTCTACTGGTACATCACGCCACTCGAACGAAACGTTGCCCTCATCATCTACAAATTCAACTTGTTTTCTATTCGTGATAGTTACACCGTATTCGTTTTTAAGAAATCTATCTTTGTGGTGGAATGTTTTTTCATTCGCTACCAATGCAGCAGTTCCAGATATAACGCCGATTGGTGTGTCATTAGGTTGGGCTTTTCTTATCTTGTCGCCGTCTAATGTAACGATAGTTCCTAAGTCAATCGCTAATCCACTTTGCGACTCAAATAACTCTGCAATATCGGCACTATCTTGTTTAAGTTGACCGGCTAAAGTTAAGTTCCCTGAATAAGTGCTTAAATCAAATTTAATGTTAGATGTAGAAGCACTACCACTAGAACCATATCCAGCGACAACATGATAGTTGCCTGGAGATTTAACTCTATTACTATTAAGGATTAATTGTGTGTGTCCTGACTTGTCTGTTTCTGAATGTAATGAGTTTATAATGCCACTACGAGATCCAAAGGAATGTGAATTAGCACCAGAACCTAATACAAAGCTACGATTACTGTATGCTTTTGAACCACCTGTAGATGCAATAACTGCACTAGCGTTTGCTACACCAGCACTTCCTGTAGACGCTATACTAGCGCCACCTTTTACTACTGTAGGTGGTGTGTCGTACTTTTCTCCTGCTATCCATGCAGAAGTTGAATAATTATCAGCTGTGACACCGCTAATCATAGCGTGGTTATTTGTCAAACGCAATCCTATACCTGAACCATTGCCGTGTAAGTTACAATTAGTTATTTTAGTGTCGTATATTTTACTTCCAACACCGATACCGATATTGTTAGATGAATTCCAAATATTTATGTTATTTAGTGATACTCTAGACGGTCTATTATCTCCGCCGAATAATCTGATATCGACTTCGGCATTTTTAAAGTTACGTACATTAATATTATTAAGTAAAATATTTTCAGACATAAATTGAATAGCAATTGCAGGTTGCTTCGTATCTAGTTTTCCACCTTCTAGTTTTCCAAAATCATCATCACCAATTGCAGTGAAATTATTGACTGATACATTTTTATAAGCACTAATTAATAACGCTCTAGGTGTTGAACCTGGATACACACCATTGTATTTAGGGTTTAAAGCCAGACAATTATTTAACACTACATCATATGCAGTTAAACTTTTATTGTCTGTTTTAGATCTATGGTGGCCGATGTGTCGAATGTTGTACGCTCTTGTATCTTCAATTGAAATGTGACCATTAACGAAAACGCCACTTGCTGCATTTGCATTTGAGTGCGCTTTGATCTCTAAACCACCGAAGTTACCTTTGCTTCTATTGTTTGATAAGAATACATATTGTGAGCCATCGTCAATTTCTATACCATTGTTATTACTTCCACCTGTTGGTGTATGTGCATAACAATTAGAAATTGTAATGTAACGAGAGTGATGGGTAGTAATACCGTCATCTCCACAACCATATACCTCACAATTATCGATAAATATATGTTTACTTTCTAATGAATAAGGGACGCGATTACCATCACCCTCGTAGTAATAATTGTCATTTGCATATGTTACATCGATACAATGTAACAAAGCGTCGTACGATTTGACGTTGTAGATATAACCATTAGTCACACCCGCAAATCTAATGTTAGATGAACGAGAGCCACCGGTAGCTTTAAGCGTTTTATTTTGTCTAAACTTATTCCCGTTGAACGAGAAACTTTCTAATGAAATGTTTTCAGCTCCACCACTCATTTTTAAGTTAGTGATACCGATGTTCTCTGCAGGCGTTTCGTCCATAAACTTAATTGTAGTGACATCTTTACCCTGTCCTACTAAACGTGAGTTGTTAGGCATTTTAATGCCAGTTGTGAGGTAAGTACCACCACTCATAGTTACCTGTACATTGCCGTTACCTAATGCGTCTTGAAATGCCTTTGTACTGTCTCTTTGACCTGTAGGATCTCCTCCGAAATCATCAACATTAACAATACGTTGTATTTTTTTAGTTAAGTCAGCTCTTAGCTCTTCTCTAGCGTTACTTTCTCTTAAAAAGTCATGATATAAACGTTGATGTAATGAATCGAAACTTTGAGCGTCCATTGATGTATGGCTAGCTTTTAATTCAGTATTGCCATCACCGTTATGACCTATCACAAGATGTTCAATAAGTTCGTCTTGATAATTTTCGTGATTGGATAAGACAACATCTTTACCTTTTGTAGTTTTGTGTTTGATTTGATCAGTAGTGTGTGCGTTTTTTTGAGTGGTTAAATGCTCATTAAAGCTATCATCACTTTTATTAGTCCAGTATTTTATTTGTTCAAAGTTGTTTTCTAGTTGACTTACAAACTTTTGACTAAAGTACGAGTGAAGTTTCGTAATTAAATTATCTAATTTCAATTTTTTTGACCTCCTTAGCCATAAAAACCATAAAAGTTTTTAATCAATTCATACATAATGACCTCGTGCCCTTTTTCATTAGGGTGGACTCCGTCAGGCATACTCGATTTTCTGTACGAAGGTATATTAGGTTTAAATTGCGTTGAATGATAAGCATCATACACAGGTATATCTAGTTCGTTACAAGCGTCTATTTGAACATCTACATAATCAGCTAAAGTGTAACCTAAACCATTTTTAGTAGTATCTTTTCTTACGGTTTTACCGTCTTTTATATAACACTGTTTAGTAGGTGTCATAACGATTATTTTAGATTTAGGGTTATTACTCTTGATTTTAGAGATAGCACTATAAAAGGCACCGTAAAACGTCTTAGTATCCGTTTTATCAGTGCCTATATTAATATCATTAGTCCAATCATCATCTGTACCTTGAACAATGATTAAATCAGCTTTAATTTTAGTTGCTTGATCATAAATACTATTCTCTTTGTTTGTGCTCATTGTCGCACCACTAACAGCTAAGTTAGTTGACTTAGCCTTAATCTTCTTAGCTAACATTTGCGTAAAGTTGGTTTTAGCACCTGAACCTTTAGCAACAGAATCTCCAATAGTACCTATTGTTTTAACTTTTCTAATCTTAGACTTAGGTGTAAAGTCGTGAACGATAGTACCATTTGCAGTTGTAACACTCTTTGCATGTGCACTTTCTAATTTTCTTTTTATATCATCGGTTTTCTTTTGCAAATCTTGTGCAGTCTTAGTATTTGCATTGTTTTGCGCTTGAATCATCCTTAAATCTTTAGCTGGATCAGATTTGTTAGACTTGATAGCTTTAACATAATTCGCAGCAGTATTTACTGCTTTCATGTATCTATCTTGTAATCTGAATTCCCCAAGCACTACGTCTTGTTTGATAATCTTGTTGTTAATATCCCGTTGTGTAGTGATTTCGATAATTCTAACAAACTCATTTAAACCTATTAAATCATCAATTACGTTCACAATATCCCCAACTCTAGGTACTGCTTCTTTAAAATGTTTTTGCAAAGAAATGAAGTCTAGTGTTACAGATGTTTTTAAACTCTCTTGTATAACTAACTCCATAGCTTTTTTGAGTGTATCCCCTTTAGTTATGCGTCCATCTACAACAGGTGGCGCATGACGTTTGCCTATTAAGTCAGCTAAGGGGTGTGTATACTCATATTGCAAGCTAGCTTCGTTAAAAGTTTGTTGCCCATCAAAGCCACCATAACCTCTAATGTAGGTGTAACACTTAGAAGCGTCTTCTTGAACTTTTACATTATTTGCATTAACACCGGCTTTAATGTAATAGTTAGCTTTTCTTTGAACAATATCATATAAATGAAACGTCTTTGTTTTAGCGTTATATTCATATTCTAAGTTATATCTTTCCAAACCTTTTTTGAATAATTCTAAATTGGTATCGTGATTACCTAGATTTTCAAATTTAGAAGATGAAACCTTAGCGTGTAATTCGTACTTATAACCGGTATCTTTAAAAACTAAGTCAAAGTAGCTTTTTCCTGTGAAACTACCATTATATACTTCGTACACCCTTAAATTGTTTAGGTCGTCTAATTCAACAGGACGCGCTTTGATTGTTAACTTTTCTTTTTGACCTACAGTTGTTTTGTCTAATATAACGATACGGTATTCGTTTAGGTCATCAGCACCACCAACACCTGTAATCGTCCACATTTTAGTAATAGCCCCTATAGCGTCAAATGTAGCTTTGTTTTCTACCATTTCTATTTCTAAGGAGCCATCTTCATTCAATTTCTCGTTTAATTTTGTTTCTACAGGTAGGGATTGCCCAATGCCCTGTAATGTTTTTAATAATATTGGCAATTAAGCAACCTCCTTACAAGTAATATCTTTTGTGTTTAAATGTAATTTTTTGAAGTTTCTTAGTAGTATGGAAAGTGTTCCAACCAGGCATTAACACAGGTTGTTGTTTCGTCTTGTTGTAATCATCAATACGTAAGTTATTACGATATACATGGATACCGTCAAATTTTATAACATCTCCTGCTTTCAACTCTAAACCGCTTATTTTCATAATATCGCTATGTGTCATGTAGAAGTTGAAACCGTCACTATCTTTTTTGCTAACGTTTTCTCCTAGAACCATTTCTACAACACTGTCTTGGTTAAATTGATTTATTTCAGCTGTACCACCATAGTAAACTTCGCCCACTTTAGTGTCATAGAATGTGTATCTACGTTCTTTATGAGATGTGTTGAACGGGTTTTTGTCAGGAATACCCCATTTATTCAAATTACCACTCTCTTTTTCTAAATCTGTGCTATAGCCAATACTCTCAAAGTATGGTAATTCAATCGTTTCGAAATCTAGTGTGAATTCACCTGATGTTTTAGTAGTGTCAAATGATACTTCATTAACTAAACCGACGAATATTTGCCTGCCATCAACATATTCCAATTCGAAAGATTGGTTTTTAGGCTCGAATATATTTTCAAATTTAATTTCACTTTCAGAAGCTGCTAATTCTCTAAGATAAAAATGACCTCTAAGCATTGCTTGTATGTTTGCTTTTAAATGAGAAGCATAAGCTATCTTTTCTACATCGTACCTAACAGTCATAGATATACTTTTCTTTTCTTCTTTAGTAGCGTTGTGAAATCTACCGTTAACACGATCAATTTCGTCAAACTTACGTTCATACCCTGCTCCTTTAACATCATAAGAAACAACTCTCAACGCAGTACCAGTAAAGCGATTGTTACTAATACGTAAACGTTCTTTATTTTTGTAAACTTCAACATCATGTAATATCAATTAACAATCACTCCTTTAAAATAATCCGAAACTTGCGTCTTTTGAGTTAGAATCTTCAATGTAAGATTTAATAGCCGGTATATCTGATTCATTGCGAACAGTCACGTTAACGATAGGCTTGTTGTTCTCTTGCATACTATGACGTACATCTCTGCTCATATGAGCATTAACATCACTATCTAATCCACCTGTTAAGTCTGATGTTAGATCAGTGTTTAAATCGGGGCTAAATGCGTTAGTTACATCTTTTGCCAAACGACGACTGGCATTAATAGCACTATTGCTTTGTTCCATAATACCAATACCTAAACCTTGAGAAATGTATCCACCTATACCTCTGAATACACGTGAAGGTGAGTGAATACCTAGTACGTTTTTAGCTGCACTAACAGCTTTTTTAGCAATATTTGCAGCAGCATTTATAACTCTACTTGCACCGTTTGCAATACCTCGTGCAATACCTGAAGCAATGTGCAATCCTGCAGATACCATTTGTCCGAAGAAACTTCTAACTTTAGCAACAGCTCTACTCATACCAGAAGCCACTTGAGATACAACTCTAATAAAGCCACTAATCACACCTTGAACAAATCTGGCCATTGCAAAAATGATACTTGAAACCCATTGTGCACCACCAGAAATGATACGACTTAGTGCTTGCATCATTTTTTGAGCAACAGTTGAAACTACACGTGAAAACCAACTTGCTACAGTATTCCAAATTCTAATCACCGCACCCGAAATCACAGACCAAATTTGGTTCCAACTTGTAATATTAGTGCCAAGTATTCTGTTTAAAATATTGAATATGAAGTTAGAAATTTGGCTCCAGATTGACAATATGGTATTCCAAATAGTATTCATAACGTTTTGTGTCATAGTTTGTAATGTCAGCCACGCTCCAGGTATATCGCCTGACAGTAGTTGTATCCACGCTGTAGCTAATCCAATGAATAATTGTGACGCAGCTTGTAGAATTCCACCTATCGCAGTGAATACTACTGAAACGATAGTCCATAGATATTGGAATGCCATTACTACACCGTTAATAAGGCTGATGAATAAGAACCCGAGAACTTGGTTAGCAACTTGCCCTAACATTTGTAAGATAGGAATAATAGGTTGTAATGTTTGTTGTATAGACGCTCTGAATTGATTAAACCAGTTAATAACAGCTGTAACTGCACCACCAATGGTTTCTTTTATCGTATTCCAAGCGTTAATACATGCATTTCTAAATCCTTCATTTGTTTTCCATAACCAAACTATTACACCAACCAACAAAGTGATACCTGCAATAATCCAACCAATCGGACCACTCAAAATTTCTAGTGCCGTTGCAAATATACCTGCACCTTCTCCTGCACCTGCAAACAAACTAACTAATCGGCCTAACGGACCAGTAACTAGTGAGAAAGCACCTCTAATAACTTGTAGTATTCTAGCGAGTAATTGTCCTTTAGATACAAACTGAATAATCTTACCAATAGCAGAGAATAAGCTTACACCGAATACATTAGATAACACTGTACTTACTGCGATGATTGGAGCTAATAAAGCCCACAACATACCACCAAGTATCATGGCTATTCCGACCATACGTGCTATAGCAGGGTGTGTTTCGAACAACTTAGCAATGAAACCAGCTAACGCCGTTACTACTTTTAATATCACACTTGCTATTGGTGCCATAGCAGTACCAAACGCAACCAACACTCTTACGATATTACCGATTAGATCCATAATAATCGGTCCATTTTCTTGTACATACTGAACAAACTTTTTAAAGCCCTCTGACTTACCAACTTGTTCAGACCATTCTCTAAACTTAGCAGTCATTTTAACTAACCAATCAAAGATATTAGAACTGTTTTGAGCAAATGCTTTCATCAAGTTACCAATGCCCATGAATACATTGCCGAATATTTGACCTATCTTAGGTAAATTAGTCTGCGTATATTCAATGAATGATTTAATAGCATTTTGACCTGCTACACTGTTAGCCCAGTTTTGGAACTTCTTACCTAAATTATCTAAACCTTTAGCAGTCCATAAGAATAATGGACCTAACTGTGTAAATACATTTATAAGTCCATCGCCAAAACGTCCTGCAGCACTTAATAATGTGTTAAACGTCTTAACACCCGTAGTATTCATCATGTTAAAGAACTTACTCGCAGTTTGACTGTTTTGAGCCCATTTTAAGACGCTCTGTGACGCTTGTTCCATTCCTTTAGAGATACCTGCTAAGAATGGTTTCATACGTCCTAAAGCTACGTTAACTGTATCTAAAGCATTAGATAGTGTGTTAAATATCTGTGCTTGGTTTTGTTTGATAATACCTTCCCAAGTCGATTTAACTTGTTCTAAAGACGCTTGGTATCTTCTTGTTTGCGCAGTAGCTTGTAATGTTCCGTCATTCAACATTTTAATTGCACTTACTGCCATAGCACCAAATGCAAACGCACCACTTGCAGCAATACCAAATGCACCTGCTACACCTAATGCACCGCCAGCAACTACGCCTAATGCGTTAGCTACTGCCATGATTGCAGGTACTAATCCAGCTATGATAGGAATAAGTCCTTGAAAACTCGCAATTAACATACCTTTAATTTGTTGTCCGAATACAGTACCGAACGTTCTTATCTTAGTTGCTAAGGCGTCCATTTTATCGCCGTATTCATCTAACGATTGACCTAACGCTCTTGTCAGTACTTGTGCTCTTGTCATACCTCTTGTGTCAAAGTTAACGTGTACTGTTTTATCGTGTAAGGTTGCAAGCATAGCTTTAGCACCTAGTACAGAACGTTTTAAGGGATTGTTATTCCCCTTGATGTCTACTTCTTTATCTCTTAACTGTTGTAGTTTTTCTCTAACTACTGCAATTGCTCGTTTAACAGGGTTGGCGTTTCCGTCTATATCAACGGTATGTTCTCGCCAACGTTGAGCCATTGCTTTAGCAGTATTTAATGCTCGTTTAAATTTGCTTATGTTAGCATCGACTTGTGTTTCGATTTCATCAGGTATTTCAGTTTTTGCCATACGTTGAGCTTTTCTGATATTCCGTTGGAAATCTGTAATAATCGCCGATATACGAGCCATAAAGTTTTTGTTCATGGCTAACCTCCTCTTTGACTAGTATTACGTAATGAATTCATAAAACGTCGTGTACCTTGTTTCTGAACTGCTCTGTTTCGTTTGTTCTGTGCTAACTTACGTTCTTTCATACGTTCGTATTCTTCTGATTGTCCACGCACTTCATATCTTTCACGTTCTAACTTTTTTTGCAGTCCTTTTAACGACTTACCAGCTTGTGCAATACTGTTAGCTTGAGCACCAAACAATAAATTTTCTTGTTCATCAAGTAACGCTAATCTGCGACCGATAACCCAGTCTTTCCATTCATTAGGCGTCAAACTCATTAATTCATCATAAGGGAGATAGCCTATGTATTGACTGGTTATCTGCCGTATTTCTGAATAATCTAGTACGGTAGCTCGCCCATGATTTCTTTGTAGTTGTTCTTCATGAACTCGATACCGTTCTTCGTAGACTCTTTCTCTTCCTCTTTTACCATAGACGGTGCTGAGTTCATTTGTGTCCAGAACAGACGAGATTTTTGTTTGAAAAAACCACTATGATTTAATACTTGTAAAGCACCTTGTAATAATTCGATAGAATCTTCTTTTTCGTCAATAATTTTCATTAGTGTTTGTTCGATATCTTCACGTTTAGGTGCGTTTTTACCTAAATAAGCTGTTGCACATTCCCAAAAGTCTGCAATTGCAATTGGATCACGTTCTAAAATACCGTTATAAATAGCATTAAAGCCAGATACTTTAGTAGTTTTACCGTTTTCATCTTGTTCATCTTTAGCAAACTTTTTAGCAGTTTTATCAAATAAGAAAGTAGCTTTTGCTTCTACTTCTTCTCCGTTGAATTCTAATGTAGTAATAGGATTGATTGTATTTTCAGTCATTCTTTAACCTCTTTCTGTTATTTTTTACAAAAAAATAGAGGGCTTAATGCCCTCGTAATTATGCACCAGCACTAGGTGTACGGTTTTCGTATGAGTCTGTATAAGCTCCCATATCTTCCCATTCAACTGTAGGAGCAGCAGCACTAGGGTTGAGCCATTCTGGTGGTAATGAATCAACAGAACCGTCTGCACTGTTAAATTTAACTTTTGCAGTGATTTCGATTTTGTCATCCTCATCATCAAATGACCATTCGTGCTCTTCTACAATTACATAAGCGAAAGTACCGTGATGTTTACCGTCACGTTTCTTAACTTCCCAAATCCATAAACGTAACTGCTTGAAGTTTTTAACTGACTCTTTTAAAGCTTCTTGACCTTTGTCGCCAGGAACACGGTCAACAGTTAACTTGATTTCTTCTTCTACAGAGTTACGACCGTAGTCTTTTTTGCCACCTGTAATCATTTCAGCTAAGTCATTACTGATTGTGTGTCCACCCTCAGCTAAACTAGCTAACAGAATAGCATCTTCTTCTTTCAGCTTGCTCGCTAAATCTTTGTCAGCGATTTGTAACGCTGCAATGTATTTATTCTGCGCCATTCGTTACACTCCTTTGTAAAGTATTGTGTCTGTATTTAAAAACAAGCCGGATGATACCGTGTTTCGTGTACTGATCTATGTCAGTTATCACTTCTTGTGTATCAATTCGACTTTTTATAAATGAATAGTTATTTATTTCTATTTCAGAGTTAAGTACAAAACCTAAGTATTGGATGATTTGTGAGGCCTCATCTCTATTTCTAGCTTGGCTATAAACATGCAATGTAACACCTACATCTTCAAACATACTTGTCGTTGTCTCTTTGTTAGTGACGTTTGTTTCACCCACAACGATATATGGGTAAACAGCGTCTTTTTGAACGCAATCAAAAACCCTACCACCAAGTTGTTTGTTGATGATAGGGTTGCTTTTTAATTTGTTATATATCTCATTAAACAGATACCGTTCTACTGATACCCACATATCTTAACCACCTTATGAAAAATACTTATTGAAAAACGCTCTACCTTCGTCTATAGCAGGTTCCCAGAAAGGTTGTGCATGTTGTCCTTTAGTCGTGTGCCAATGTCCGTCTGCGTCTTTGTAACGCCACGGGATATTCTTTGCACGACTACCACCTGGACCGACTGCGTATATACCTGTACCGTAGTTGACGTACACCGCGTACTCACTACCAATATTAATAACTCCTGTTAATCCACCTTTCTTAAAGTCCATAGAAACACTTTCTCTAAGATAACCGGTATCAACAGGCATGTTACTTACTATTGAATTGTGAATAATTGTCGTTGTCTTAGCTATACCTTTTTTAGCCCATCTAATCGTTTCTTTTTCGAAATCCTCAAGTTCCTTAAATAAATCCCAATTACCGTATTTAACCTTAGCCAATAGGACACTCTCTCAACCGAGTAAGGTTAATTTCTTGTTGTCCACCTTGGTCGACAGGTTCTCCTACTACTTCGTAAGTTTTACCGTTGTATTTAAATAAATTTGTGTTAGTGATTGGTAGGCTGTACGGCGTATATAGGTTCCTGTCATATGATTGGTTCATTTGATGAAACTTGAGTTGTTCAGATGAAGTAGGAGTATCCATAAAGCCTTGTATTGTTTTTTCGCTCTTAAAGCGCTCTTGTTCACGTGGATACTCTCCTACAACTTCTCTTGAGCCTAATTCGATTGTATGAGGAAACTCGTCTAATGGATTAAACATGATAACCAGTCCAACGTAAACGTCTAAATGGTTTAAGGTACCCGTATGTTTCCTTAGGTAGATCAGTAACGAATGTGTAGCTTACAGTTCCCATAGTACGTGAAGAAACATTGCTAGTCGTACCTTGTTTAATACAATTAGCAATAAATTTCTCTACATTACTAGGTAATGATTGTCTATTGAATGTTTGATTGCAATATTCTTCTGCTACATTCAGATACTTTTCAATAAGTAATTCGATTGTTTCGTCATTTGAAGTATCATCGAGTGAGAGATTGTTTAATAATTTAACGTCTTGTGCGTTCATTACTCAACACTTCCTAATGCTTCAATGAGTTCATCTTTTTTCATACTAGAAAAGCCCTCTATTCCACGTTCTTTAGCGAGTTCTCTTAATTCTGATACTTTCATACCTTTTAAGTCTTTGTCGCTCTCTACATGCTCAATAAGGGGCTTGTTTTGACGGTTTTCTTTTGTGGATAGTTCAGTTAATCGTTCATCACTTACATTTAAACCTTTACGAGGGAACGTATCTCCAACGTTATATTCGTAGTTGTCGTCTTGTAAGTCTGTGAAGTATTCGATTACTTTATACATACGTCACTACCTCCTTTTATGCACCTGTATCTGCTGATGCGTTTGTTTCGTCTGCATGTGCGTCTACACCATCACGATTAGTTTCAACTTCTTTACCACCAATTGTGAAAATATATTTTTGTAGGTGTTCAGGAACAAAAGCACCAGTATATAACATTTGTTCTGCTAAAGTACCAAACATTCCAGGTACATTAGAATTCAATTTAGCTTCGTTAGCTTGAATAGGAGATGCCATAACTTCCCCGATAACTGCCATAGCTTCTACACCTTGTAACATTTTAGATGGTACCTTTACGATGGTAAATCCATCTAGTTCACCTTGAACACCCTTACCTAAAACTTGTTGTCTATTATCTCCTTGAGGTAATTCGATAACAAACTTTTTAATACCTTTATAGAATTTAGGTGTGACAAAAAGCACTCTGCTTGCTCCAGCGCTAATTTCATCCAACTCAACTGAAACGTCTAAAACTGCGTCGTATTGAGCGTCTGATCCATTGCCAACAGGTAAGTGTTTAGCTTTATTACGCGCTAATGTAGCGAAACGTAAATTATCTAAATAAGGCGCAACTACTTCTGAAGCTTGTTTAGCAACGACATAATTGATATCAATGTTTCCTTCTGTATCTCTTCTATCTAGTGCATCAACGAAACGTCCCCAATATTTTTCTTGGTCTAGGAAGTATGTTGTTTCTTGGATTTGTGGGTGGTCGAATTCGTTAGTTGCATTACGTTTATAGTCCTTTAATTCTGTTACATCACCTTTAATTACTGTAAAAGAGCGTCCTTGCATGAAAATAGCGTCATTACTAATAACTGCTGGTGCTGAATAAGAATTAGCAGCAGTAACTTTTTCTAAGATGCCAACATGCTTGTTCTTTAACAAAGTATCTCCAGGCTCTACTGATTTATTGGCAAAATGTTGTAAATTTAATTTTAATTTGCCAGTAGCACTTTTAATTTCTTTTTCCATTGTTTTCACTCCTGTTATAAAAATTCCGTCCATGCCTCTGTTTTTTGAGGTGTTCCACCGTCATCAGGTGTACGTCCACTTGGTTTAGCTTGCTCAAACAAATGCTCATTCTCTTTTTTGAACTCACTCATGTAATCGTCTAATCCTTTGACATTTCCATTGTCATCAACTTCTAAATCGTCTTTTTCGATTAGTTTGATTACTTGTTCAGGTTTGATTGCTTTTTCCTTAGCTAAAGATACTTCAATAGCTTTATTTAACTGAACGTCTTTGAGCTTTTGATTGTAGTTGGCGTTTTGTTCTTTATATTTCTCTAACTCTTGTTTAAGTTCATCGTTATCACCAACATTGTTTTTGAGTTCTTCAATTTGATTATCACGAGTTTCAATTTCTTTATTAGCAGTTTCCAATTGCTCTTTTAGTGAGTCAATTTCCCCTGCTTTTTCTTTATAAGATTGCAAACCTTCATGATGTTCATCGATAATCTTTTGAATGGCATCTTCTTCGACACCCAAACCACGTAAAAATTCTCTTTTCATTATTACTACTCCTCACATTTTTTATTACGGTGGTCTTATCCACCATGAGTTTGCACCTTTTAACGCCTTGAGCATTTTTGGGCATAAAAAATAGCCAACACAGTTATGTGTTAGCTTTACGTTTATTTCTTTCCCACTCTCTATAGTTAGTGAAAGGTATTACGCCATCTTCTTTAGTTCTCATCGTTGTAGGTAATTCATCTTCATCTATGTAGTAAAGCAACTTACAACGACAGTTGATGTTCTCTTTTGCGCTAGCCACACCTACAAACAACTTAGGTGCAGGACCTACACAACCACTAGAATGAAAATTATCTTCAATATCGACTGAAGTGCCGTCTAAGTGTCTGTGTGTATCACGTGTGCGTGTGTCTTTAGTAGCATACCAACGTTTCTTCATATCGAGTCCATTATCTTTAGCTACCATTGCACTATCTAATCCTGCTTGTGACAATGCACGTCCTGTTTCTGTACGTGCTACTCTTACTGATTGTGCCTTTGCCATTCCTAAGTCATCTCTCAACGCTTTAGCTATCTTAGAGTAGCCCTCGCCACTCATAATGCCTTGTGTGATATGCATACGAATACGCTTTAATGTATCATCACGATGTTTTTGTAGTGTAGGCACTAGCTTAATAAACTCAATAGGTTGTTCTATAGCTGTCTGTATCGTTTGTGTGGTGGGTATATCAAAGTTCATAGATGTTTGACTTGCCATTTCATACAAAAATAGGCTCATCATGTACTTTTCGATATAGACGTTCTGTTGCGACTGTTTGATAGCCTTAGCGACTTCTCTGTAGTCTTGCGACAACATTTGACCTATACGATTAAGTTCTTTGTTGAGCCTGTTGTATTTATTGAATTCAGTCCACGTCACTTGTGGTTCATCTCTATCGTATTTTTCATACATATTTGCAATAATCTGTTTGATTTCTTTCAAACGTTTAGCAAATAGTATTTCGATTTCTTTCTCTGCTTGATTAACCAGTTTGTCGATGTAGTTATCTATGTCACTCTGATTGGTTATTTTCGGATTGTCTTTGTTGTTCGTCATTCAATCCCTCCTCAATGTCAGGGAGTTGTTGATTAAGTTCTATGTTTTCTTGTTCTATTCTCTCCATTTCAGCTACAGGATCTTCAACCCAAGAATGATTAGAAAAAATAGTTTCTTTAGATAATAACCCGGTAGAATTCATAGCAATTTGAGAGTTTTCTAACTCATTGACCATTACATTGAAGTTGAATGTAATCTCGATATCTTGCACTTTCACATCTAATCTATAGAAATCGATAATATACTGTAACAGCTCTTGTAATGCAGTAAGTGTCTTGTTCTTCAATTTATTAGCTTTTAAGTCTAAGTTACTGTACATAAACTTGAGCGCTATACCACTAGGACTATTACCAAACTTATCTTGTTGGAAGTCTACACCTTGCCCAAACTCTATAATGTAATCACGTAACATCTTCGTGTATTCCTTAACAGAGTCAATAGGCACTTCTACTTTGATAGTATCTACACCGGAACCACTTTCCCCTGCAACACTAATTGCTTTGTAGTATTTGAGGTTATGCATGAAGTCTTTCATATCTTCACCTTCATAACCTTTTAAGATATAGATTAACTCTACCGATTCGTCAAAAGTGTTTTGTGTGTCTGATAATCGCTTATCTAACGCGTCTATGATTGTCTTATACATGAATAAGTCAGATACTTCTTGCGGGTTGTTCTTGAACGGAATAAAAGGAACACGCCCCCAACTCATCAATTTATTACCTTGATAATAATGAGGTTGTATATGATCATCACTACGATAGAAATCAGGAATGAGTTGTCCTTCTTTCAACTCATAGAATGTCACATCATCTTTAGTCCAATACTCAACGCGTTCTGCTCCGTCTAATTCATATACACGGATAAACGCTTGCAGTTCATCTCTTTCCTTATTAGTCCAAATAGGTACAGCTTGTTCTGCAGGTACACGAAACGTTTTAAATTCTCCCTCTTCATCTACATAAGGTTGGACCCATTCGATACCTTTGTTACTTGCAGCAGTTAATATATCTACTAATTTGTCATCCCACTTGTGATTAAGTGTGTGTTGTATTTGTTTTAATGCTTTGTCATTATCTACACCAAATGTCACTGGATTAGCTACTGCATAAGCTACTTTCTGGTCTACTAAGTTTTGATGGTAGTTCGTATACATGCGCCAGTCTGGTTTGGTTTCGTCATAGTCGCCGTTCACATCTCTTTTGGGAGGAGCGTCTAATATATCTGGATGATGATTATAATATCTTTCACCCATTGTGATATTGTCTATATTCTCTTTATGTTTTCTAACTAAGCGCAATATCATTTCTTCTTGCGTTTCATACTTCGGTTTAATTTGTTCTACCACTTGTTCGTGATATGGTTTATCCCACGGCCAGTTAATGCTAATCACCTCGTTTACGTAAGTATGCTAAGTTTATTCTGCCTCATGTCACGCTCTAGGGCGTATCTAGTGGCGTCTATCGTGTGGTTGTCTTTATCTTCTAATCTTGGTTTGACATTACCGTCTTTATCAGTTTCATAGTCGATATTCTCAAATTCTCTTGCTATATTAGGTGTTCTATTAGGATCTATTACAATAGCAGTTAAATCATCTAGCCATTGTTCCCCGTGTTCTACACTGTCAGGACCTTTCTTCACACCTTTAACACGCTTAATACCATGTTCTTGTTTTAGTTCTGCGATTGATTTCGGTTCAGCGCTATCTGCGTATATCTCATCTGATTGATAGCCTCTACGTTTTAACCAGTTAGCAAACTCTCTGTTGCTTATCTGTACGCCATAGTGTTCATCAACTGCGTAGATAATACGTTTCTTCTTGTCGTAATGCCAACGGACAAAAGCTAACGGATCAGTAGCGTATCCAAAGTCGACTGCGTTACGTATATTGTCGAATGTGTTGTATAACTCATCTGGTATCTTCTCTATTTGTAAATTGTTAAATGGCACAACGCCACTACCAATCGCTTCACCCATATACTCCCAACGATAACGTTGTTCGTTACGTTCTTTCGCACTCTCTGCCTCTTGTATAAACTGTTTAGAAATAAAAGGGTTATCTAAGTACGTTGAATGGTGTACGAATGTATTGTCTGGTTGGAATGAGGTTTCATATTTTTTATTAACCCACGATTGTTTTCTCTTAGGCGGGTTATAACTAAAGAAAAACTTGTAGAACAATCCGTCATCTAATTCACCACGTAACATAGAGTTAGTAATTGTAGTGACTTCATCCTCTGTCTTAAATTCTGCCAACTCCTCTATCCACATGATAGAAAAAGGGAACCGACTATCTTTTAACGACTTTAATCGTTCAGGGTTTTGTGCCCCTCTAAAGATAATCCGATTCCCTCTAGGAACATACGTGATTTCCATTGGCGACACTTTAACTTTAAATAGGTGTGACACCTTTTGTTCTTCTATCGCCCATTTAATTTGCTCAAATACTGATGTAGCTAATGTATTATCCGTCTTACGTACTACAACTGCATTCATAGGATAGCGCATGATTAACTGTGTAATGATGATAGATATATCAGAGGACTTACCACTACCACGTCCACCTTTAGCTACTATGTTAAGTTTTTCTTTGTCCTTAGTAGCTTTCCACAGTCCATGAAAGTGTTTAGGGATTAAATCAGCTAAATCTAATACTAATTTACTCATCTATACACCTACTTAATGGAATCTATGAAGTCCGGCGTTATCGTAGCATTTACATCTTGTACATCTGTAAATAACTTATGATGTTTACCTAGCAATTCCAACGCTTTATTTTGATCACTTATCTTAGGTGGCTTTTTAACCAACTCTACACTTTCATCGTAAACTAGATTATGTTTTTCTGTTGAAGGATTAATTTTATATATCCCCTTTTTCGTTACAACTGGCTCAATTTCAACCGTTTCTGCTCTAGCTGTTCTGGTTAAACGATACAACACCTCTTTACCGCTCATTATTTGTTCATCAAAGAGTTTATCTTCTACCCCCTTGATGTAACTTTGTATTTCATCATTCTTCAACATTCTTTGCCCTTGTGAATATGCTGTTTTTTCACTATATCCTGCTCTAATAGCTGATTTAGTGGCGTTACCATAATATTCCGTTCCAGGTATAGCGTAGGCTTCAGCGAATGTCTTTTGTCGTTTGTTCAGTTCGTTCATCGTATATTACCACCTACTCTCACGGTTAAGCACCTTTATTTGACGTATAAAAAAAGACACTGCATAAACAGCGCCTAATGATTATGTTTTGTTATTTATTTGAGTTTATGTACTCATGTCACACCTCTATGTCACATCAATACATAAAAATAAGTTACCCGTGTGTTCTCACGGATAACTATGTAAAGGAGAAAATTAAATGTCAAGTATTCATACCAACTTATCGGAAGCCGTGTTGTAAGATTCAATAAAACTACCCGCCACTCTGACGGATAGTTAAGCAATCGGATGCGCAACGTCTATTTAAAGACGATAAACGCTTGTCCAATCACTTCGATATTGAATACCCCACCATAGTGCGAAAGGATAAACACTATGTCTTGTGAGGTAATTCTTACAATATCATAATACACCGATTATAAACGGACTTACACACTTCAAAAGTCCACCTTACACATAACCTATAAATTCTGCCAATCTATTTATCATCGCGTCGCGTCGTCTTAATATGCTTGTCTTACTTGTACCGAAGTAGTCAGCTATATCTTCCCACTCACTGCAACCTATCGGACATTCCCAATATCTCAAACGCATTAAGTCTTGTGTATCTTCATCTGATTCATATATAAGCTTATCTACACCTTTTACAATATTACGTAAGTTGTTATAACGATTGTCGCTTAACTTCTTAATTGATTCTCTCTCAATAGGATTGCCTGGTATATTACTTTTACTTGCACCTACATTCTCGGGTTCGTGATTCTCTAACAATTCATACTCTCTCACTTTCAACTCTCGTCTATATCGCTCTATGTTCTTGATATAATCTTCCAGCTTCTTTATATCGTGTCGTTCAATCGTTATCACTATACTACCTCCCAATTAGGACTATCGTACAAAACTTTACCTTTACATTGTTTAGCTATCTTTTTACATTCTTTAACATCTTTAAACTTACTAGCTTTTTCGAAGTCGTCTGTAAAATTATAAACTACTTCAACATTTCTAAATGTTGTAAGTATAGATTTTCTCAAGTAAACACCTTGATTAACTTCTACTATATATTTACCAGTCGTGTCCATGTGATATTCTAATTCATATCCATTTGACTTTTCGCGTTCGATGTTTTTTCTATATACGAAATCTAATTCATCTTTACGCGCTTTGGCTGAAGTTTTCCAAAATGCTACGTCCCTTTTTAAATTAGAGTTTTCTATTCCTTTACTCTCTAATTTTCTCCCTACTTCCTTCCACTTATGCGTAGCGAACATCCACGCAGTAAACATAATTAGCGTTGTTGTTAAGCTTATCCAATTCATACTACTCACCCTCCATTCCTTTAGTTTCCTTTTTTATTAATTCTCTTTTTGTGTTCTTCATACTTTAAATTTTGAAAATCATTACCGCCGTCCATTTCATCCATTTTATTTAATATCGCTTCTAAAGCTGCAATTTCACCGATTTTAGTATGGGTACTACGGTCTTTATCGTTTTGTGCCATCAAAATAAAATAAAAAACTAAAGTCTTTAATTCCATCCACTTAGATTTATAAAACATCACTCACCCTCCATTCTCCAACTTATCTTTCAAAGTCTTGACCTCATACTCTTTCACTTCTAACTGATGTTTTAGATCATTCTGTTCAAGTAATGAGCCAAACAGTAGTAAAACTAATATAATGATTGCTATTACGCCCCACATTGTTAATAACCTCCGTATATGCCATTTAAATGAGCGTGGTCATCTTCATTAAAGTCCTTAGGCACTTCCACCTCATCGTTTGCAGTCAACTTGTAATACAATTCTCTGCCAATCCATTTACCTATTTCATACATAGCTATAGCAAACCAAATTTTTAATATTCGTTTAATCATCTTATCCTCCTCATATATCTTCATCGCCTCTTCTTTACTCTCTGCATTAATCACAGTTGCCGTCTGATTATCCTTAAGCTTTGCTACATGTTTGTGTTGTATACCTGATGAATCAGTAAATGTTGTGATTAAGTATTGTGTCATTTCCCCAACACCTCGTATGTCTTTTTGAATATATCAGGTTTAACTGGATAAAATTCTCCATTTACTCCCTTAACAATATAGTCTCCGATATTAGCTGTCATTACACCTTCTAGCGTATCAATATACATTATTTTACCGTCGCAACCATAATCATAGACTGCTTTTAAGTTAGTCCATGTTTCAATATCATCTACATTTCCCATGTCTTTAAATTGCATAAACTCAATTTCTACAGGTTTCTTTCTTGCTTTTTTAACGCTCATTCCCACTCACTCCTTACCTAGTATTCTTTTAATCTCTGCTACTATGTCTTTAGTATCCCCTGTTGTTTGCTTGTTCTTTTGCTGTTGCCCATCTGCAATTTGACGGTTTATAATCTCCATTATTGTCAATCCTATCTATTGATAATTCTTCACTATACCCATTACTAATAGCCCATTCATAGAACGTTTCAAAGTTATTCCGCCATTCATCGCAAATTGTTATACCTCTACCGCCATATCTTTTCCATCTGTTATTGTTCGAGTTATAACATCTATCTATCATATGTCGATAAATACGATATAACCTAGTATTACTTTTGTTGTGAGTTCGTCTAATTGAATTTTCGTATACTAAACAACCGCAACTTTGTGTTTTACCACTCGTTAAACTATCGTTTCTTACAGCTATTTTATTACCGCACTTACATAAACACAGATACATAGTTCTATTTTTGACTTTTAATTTCTTCAAAACCTTTAATTTTTCAAAGTTTTTATTTACAAGATTTAAATTTCTTTCGCACCCACACGACCGTGTCTGTCCATTCTTTAACTTGTCGTTCCTTACAACCTTTTCTTCTCCACAGTCACAGATGCATCTATAATATGCAGACTTCTTCTTAGCCTTACCGATTTCTTTGATCAAACGTTCTTTAGCGATTAACTTTCCGTATCTATTTCCTATCAGATTTTCTTTAATCAAAATTACCACTCCTTAATAACCAGTACTTCCAAAACCTTTTTCTCCTCTCTCTGACTCACTGCTAAACTCCTCTACTTCTTTTATCTCTGGTGTCCAAATAGGTACGATAACAAGTTGCGCGAGTTTATCTCCTTTGTTTATTTTATATACCTTTCTAGCGCCCTCTCTGTCTTTGATATAATCTCCTTTTACGTCTAAAATGCTCACTAATTCATCTTCTAAATCTTCGTATAATGACGTTATCCCGTCGCTTTCCATATCATTCTTGATGTTAATACCTAGATTCCCTTGATAGCCTGCATCTATTTTTCCAGTTTCAATCACTAAATGTGTTTTACTACTCACACCACTTCTTGACGTTAATAGTCCTACATAACCCTCTGGAATGTTTACTGCTACATCTGTTTTAATAACTGCTTTTTCCTGTGGCTCAAGTATTACTGTTTCTGCTGAATAGATATCGTACCCAGCATCTAACCTATCTCTCTTTGGCATAGTCGCATTCTCTGATAACAATTTAATTTCTAATGTGTTAGTCATTTATTGTTCCTCCTTCATCATTTCCATAACTCTTCTGACACTAATATGAACATCAACTAAATTACACATTTCAAACCATTGACTTGGTTTATAGATAATAACCGCATTTTCACCAAATGCCTTTTTCATAAGATCAGCGTGCTTTTTCTCTGTTTTCATATAGAAATTTTTACATTCTTCTTTGTCTGGTTTAGTTAAATCTTTATTCGCCCACAATATTGCGTCATTTAAATCTGTTGTTACACCGTCAAACTCTCCGAGATATACTCCTGGTTTATCTTTAAGTTCGAATGCTAATGCTGGTACTTGAATATCCATATTTACATATCCGCTATCTTGCATTTATTGTTCCTCCTCGAATTTTCTTGTGTTCCAAATTTTGACTAACTCATCAACACTATCTGTTTCTACATGCAACCATGTAGATGGTTGTATTTTGCATTTATGGTTAGTACATTCAATTAGCGCTCGGTTTATTGAATATCTTATATCAGCTCGACCACCACAAAATGGACATGGTTTAATATCTTGAACGTTCATCACTACCACGCTCCAAATTCTTTAATTTATTAGTTAAATATCCATTCTTGAATAACATCATTTACTTTTTCGATATATTCTTCACTAAGAAGATCATCTTTATCAATGTTAATATCTAATATCTCATCAAACGCCTCTGCCTTCCTTTTCGTTTCTTCCATATCATTGACAAGTTCATCTCTTTGTTTACGGAAACTGTCACGTTCTTGTTTTAATTGTTGAATATCATCAATCCATTTTTGGACTTGTGAGCCATATACAACGCATCTTGGATCTTCTACCATTCCTACCCCTCATTCCATTTAGAATTTTCTTTCAATAGCCCTGTGTCACTCCAATACTTCATTGCTAATAACCATTAAATAATTTTCTGCTGTTATTCTATATAATTCATATTGTTCAGTAGTTTCTTTCATACTTATTCCAAAACACGCTTTACTTTCATTCCAAACAATAATACCTTTCGTTTTTATGCGTTTGTCATACGGATATTTAAGTTCGACAATATCCCCCTCATAAATTTCAATATCATTTATATCTTTCAAGCCGGTTGATTGCATAAATTTTACATTTTTAAGTTTAGGTGGGGAATATGTTGAATCAAGAATTTTTAAATCTTTATCGCCTCTTTTTTTAACAAGATTTAATTCTTCCCAACTCATCAATTTATTTTTTTCTTCATACCACACTCTAAATTTAGGTATCATCTCAAACACTCCTTAATCTACTAATTTTCCGTCTTTCCAAATTAAAGTCATAGTTGCATCTTCATTTAGTGAATAAAAAGCTTGAGGTTTAAAACTATATTTATCTAATCTTTGTCTTATGGTTTTGTTTTTGTGATTTGCAAATCGTAAATCACCATACCTATCAAAATAAAATTCTACTAAATTATCAATTTCAGTTTCTTCTGTAAATTCTTCTTCAATTTCTACTGTGAAAGTATCTTCTGGCGAAAAGTAATTATTAAACTCTCCCCATCCTGTTGAGTCAAATGTTACTGACGTATAATCTTTAGAGTTACTTATAAACTTTTTATTTTTTATATTGTTTTTAAATCCCCACTCAATTAATTCTGCTAATGTCATTTCTGATTTACGTTTAAATTTCGCCATTTCTCATACACTCCCTATTCTTTCTTATATTTTCTTTTTCAACTTTCATCGTCACTCTGCTTTCTGCTACCTTAACCACAAAGCCTTTGACACCCATCTGTCTTAGTTCACGCTGTACTTCTGTAGGTGTTTTGCTTTGTGTGTTGTATTTGTATCTTTGGTTGATCGTGTCGGACAGTATCATGCGTTCAACTCCTCGTATTCGTCCGCCCACATGTACATCAATCCGTCACTTACATGTTTTCGATTACACTTCCTTGCGATGTTGCGTCTGTCTATGAATAATAGCTTTTGAGCTTCTACTGTGCTTGCAAATTCTTCAACAATCTGGTTGTTGTTATCGACAAGATATACTGGCTTAGATATGCCTTTATTTCTGCGATACACTCTATATTTTTGCAATGTAGATTGGAATAAGTTATCTGCCATAAGATTGTTGTACCTACTGTCTTTAGGGTAAGCGTGATACCCTGTTCTCAAATTACCGATAAATGTTTCATATACAATATCTGCTGCACGATACTTCTTATTCTTATAAATGACTGTGGAAATACCGTTACACCCATTCACAAACTTGTATTTTCCATCAGGTCTTTTCATTCTGCCTAAGTTACTTACGTATAGATCGTACTTCTCGCTATACTTCCAAACTTCATCTTTTGCTACAACTCTTTCGTTAAACACCTGTTTTTTATTGACTCTAGGCATTGTGTCAGTAAAGAAGCACTTTAACTTATCGTTATATGTGCCACGTTCTTTTTGGTACCACAGTGTGTTGAGTGGAATACCTGTAATGTTGTGCAGATGAGTTAAGTCTGTCTTAGTCACTGTGTGAGTGAAAGGCTCGTACATGTAAATCATGCTTACCCCTCCCACTTTTCTAATGCTCTATTTAGGTACCAACGCGCTTTATCTAAATCTTCTTTACCGTTCTTACGATTAGCTCGACTTATATACTTGATTGCGTTACCAATCGCAAATGCTAACTCTGGTTTGTAATCTTTAGTAACCTGCTCTATGAAATCTATAACTTCTATATCTCCATACGTATAATGTGTTGGGTGGCTAACTTTGTCATCAAGCGTCTTTTGGGGTTCTTCATTTTCGTTAGTCAATGAGTAAAAATCGTAACTATCATCAATAGTCCAAGTTCTCCCGTCAATTGCTTCTACATCAGCAACCCATTTTTCTATAGCAAGACTTGAGCCAGTTTTTGACCCAGTTAAACGATATACACTTTTTATTAGAACTGTAATTTCAACACCGTTAACTTCTTGTATTCTGATTCTATCGCCTCTATTCAAATCTTTAATACTCATGATCTAACCACCCTTTTTGGAAAAATATCGTACTTCATAAGGTGCACACACCATTCTCTTCGAGGGTGTACTTGAGGCACTTCAAATAAGTGAGGTTTCTTGCATTTCAACTCTTGTAATCTGCGTTGTTCCATTCTCTCTTTATAACTTGCGATGTCGTTCTCTTTAGGTTTCAAACTTTCCCACTCACTACGTCTTACTCCAATAGGTGCTTCTATTGCATCTTCAAACTTCCAACCAGAAGCTAATCTTTGTCTTAAAATGCTTGAATTTATATCTGCTTCTTTCATTTTTTCTGCTACATCAGGTGTGATACTAAAATATTTATTTTTAACTCTCATTTTTGCAATTTCCATTTACTCCACCTCTATTAATTCAACTAGTTCAAAATCTTCATTCATCAACTCTTTGTCAGGGTTCTTACTGATTAAATCTAAAATGCGCTCTTTTTCTTCTTCTTTCGTAATATGATTATTTATCCATACTGGATATTTACATCTCACTTTGAGTGTTGCTTCAACTTCAATTGTTTCTTCTCTGTCTGCCATTCACTCCACTTCCTCTACATTCATGATTATTTTTGGCTCTTCTGCATATTGTTTAAAGCTTTCAATGTGTGCAATTTGGTTATCATCTTTCCATAAGTGATCGTTAGCAGCGTCTAGCACTGTTTTGATTAAATTGTCTATATCTGGTTTCGTACGTTTGTATTGGCCTATCGATATTAACTTTTGATTCTTAGTCCAACTCTTAGGTGGTGCAAAGTAAAAATATATCGATACTTTCAATCTGCTGTTCAACATCTTTTTTGGTAACTGACTCTGTATATATGCTTTATGCTTCGTATAAGACGTTGGCATATATGTTTGAACAAATTTACCTGCATTCCTAAAACGTGGACGAGGAGAGCCGATAGGTTCCTTATAGGTATCATTAAAATTAATCTCTATTTCCATAACTCCACCTCAAAATAATAATTCGTTAATTGTCATTTGTTGTTGCAGTTCTTCTTTTCTGAACAACTTGTGTTTGCGTTTCAGTTTTTCTAGTTCATCTTTCGTTACTGTTCCTGAGAATGTGTTTCTAAAGTGTATACCTGCATAGTTACCTAGTTTGAATGTATCTTCTCCTAATGGCGCTACACTGCACATCTCCCAACCATCAATTTGATACAACATGTATTGCTTTTTAAGTCCGTCGATAAGTCCCATTAGGACACCTCCGTTATTGCCTGTCTGTTGCTTTTTTCTTCTAGCTTGTCATTAATTAACTTGATAAGTGCAGTTTGATTACCACTGCACCAATCAATCATTTTTTGAGCATACACATCGGAACACTCAAGTATTTGCATAACATTCTCTTTCGTTACCATGCGTCACGCTCCCTGTAATCATCACCTAGCACCTTTACGGTTCTAGCGTTATGTTTCATTCTTGAATTGATCCGTTGCCAATTCATATTTTGGTTAAGTTCTTTATCACTAAAGTTGGTAGTGAAGATGTTATTCTTTCCAACTCTGTTATCTACAATGCTAAATAGTTTATTTAATGTGTGTTCAGTATTTTCTACACCTATATCATCAAGCACTAGCAAATCTATGTTACTTAGCAATTGCACAAGTTCGTCAGTCGTTTCTGCAGCATTCTTGTTGTATGTCGCTTTAATACGCTCCATTAACATTGGAATGTGCATAAAAGCCACTGAATACCCTTTGTTTTTAATTGCTTTAGCAATGGCATACGCTATATGGCTTTTTCCGGTACCGTATGAGCCTTGTAATATTAAAGACTTAGGTTTATCCACCGAGAATGTTTTAACGTACTCTATGGCTGTTTTTTTGGCTTGTACTTGATGTTCGTTTTGTGGTTGGTAACTGTTAACTGTTGCATCACGTAAAGACGCATTCACATTAGATTGGTTAAAGATACGATTGAGATACTTCTCTTTTTTTGCTGCTCTTTCTTTTTTTCCTATTTCAATCAATTCACAGTCACAACCATGTCTGAATTCATGCCCGTTACTAAACTTGTAATAGTCGTAGGTGTTTCCACACTTACTACATTTAAGATTGTGTTGTTCTTCTACGATGTTTTTACTAGGTTTGATATTTCTAGCTAAACTTTCCATTGATTGCATTTATAATCACTCCTAGTCCCAATAACTCTCGTCATACTTCATTCTTTCTAGTTGATCCATGCCACTAGGTTGTAATTCTTGGTTAAGGTACCCCTCAAACTTAGTACCAAATAATGTTTCAGGTCTTAGGTACTTCTCCATGTTTGTGCCTTTCCACTCGGCAACTTTGTTGTCTATAACTCTTTTGAAGTCATCTAGTGAAAAACCTTCATCAGTTCTTGCTCGTATGACTGTTTGATTCTTCTTAGTAGTAGATTTGTAATTCTTACCTGTTTGTTGATTAAGGTAGTCAATTACATCTTTGTAAGGATACGCAGTCGGGTTGCCCGACAATATATTTTTATCAATATAAGTACTATCAATATTAGTTAAATCATTATTAGTACTATTATTATTAGTAGTTTGCCCTTTTCGGTTTTCCGTTTTTCCGTTTTCCGAAAAACCGTTTTCCGATAATCCGTTTTCCGAAAATGGCATTTCGGCGGGCTTTTCATAAACTAAATATTCGTACCCATTAAAAACACCGTTGTCAGTCCTTTTTTGTATTCTATGAACATACTTACTTTTTATTAGTTCTTGTATGCCACTGTTTATTGATTTCTGACCGTCGTTCATGTGCTTAACCACTTCTGATGTGTATATTTGCCAATTGTCAGGTCTGCTTAAGAAATAAAGCAGTATCCCTTTTGCTTTGGCGCTCAATTTATTATCAAAAACAAAAGCTTTATGGACTGTTACGAAATCCCCGCTTTCTTTTATCGTTCTAAATGTTGCCATCTTTCTCACTTCCATTCAGTAACTCTGTTACAGTAATATTCATGTCATCAGCGATTAATTTAAGCCTTTTAGCATTAGGTTTCGAAATGTCTTTTTCCCACCTACTAACGATACTGTCTGAAGCATTGTCGATAAACTCTCCGAACTCTCTCATATTCAGACCTTTATCCTGTCTGTGTTGTTTAATACGACTACCTAAAGTCATTTCTATCACTCCCCGTACAATAGCCATTCAGGTGTTTTTTTGAATATGAATGCTATCAATTTTATTTTTTCAAGATTAGGAATTCTTTTGCCTTCTTCCCATTGTTTTATGGAGAAAGGAGAAACATATAATATTGAAGCGAATTCGTTTATATCAAAATCTCTTTGTAATCTTATTCGCTTGATTCTAAGAGCTATTTCTTTCTTGTTTTCTTTAGTTATTACTCTCGAATTCATTTTGAGATCCTTTCAACATCTTATTTAAGCGTTCATCTACTGAAAGCCACGAATTTTCAAGGTGATGTAATTTATCAAAGGTTTCTACACCCATATCATGCTGCGATTGATGATGTTCTCTACATAGACACAGCACTTCAAAACCGTAATGATCCATTTTCTTACGATTAGCGCCTCTGCCAATTGCTTTATGATGTGCCAGTTCTCCATGTTTACCGCATATTACACAGTTACGATTGACTGTTGACCAGTAAAGAAACGCTTTGTCATTTTTTAGTAAGTCGCTTGTTTTATAGTTGAGTGGGATATTGTTATGAAACACCCAGTCGATGATGACTTCTATAACTTGACTCGCTTGTTCTCTAGTACAATCACTCAAAGAGAGGCGTTTTTCGTAGCCGTATAGGACTTCTACGTAATCCATGAACAAATACCTCATATAGTCACGTGGTTGTCCTGTATAAGCTTCTATATCATTGCAAAGGGCGAATATTTTTCTACGCTGTTTATCTGTAATCTTGAAAGGATCAACCACTCTCACATCTACTTCGACTTCGTAACCATTGTCTAAAAGTAAAGATGTTTTGTTATCTAGCTCTACACCCTCAATAACAACAGTAGTTGTACCGTCATCTTGAGTGATGTAATTTTTAATAATTGGCATTTAATTCACTTTCGTTCTTTAGCGTTTTGCCCATCATTATTGCTTTTTGGCAAACGCCTCTACATGCTATTTCTTTATCACCATCTCTATGGCATCTATGACTATGGCCATACGTCGCAAAACATTCATCCATATCATCGTATACGCCATTTTGTACATCTAATTTATGAGGACAACCTTCACACATTGTTTTTCTAATTCCATTTTCTTGATAGTAAAATATATTCTCGTTATTTGAATAAACTTCAACATTCTCCACAATTAATCACTCCTAGAACGGTAAATCGTCATCATCTATATTTGCGTTGTTATCATTTGCAAACGGGTTATTGCCTGCTGATGCTTGCCCTTGCTGTTGTGATTGATTGTTTTGTTGATTACTGCCTTTGCTATCCATAAATTGAACACTGTCTGCTACTACTTCTGTTACAAATACACGTTGGCCTTCTTTATTTTCATAGTTACGTGATTGTATGCGACCATCTACACCTGCTAGCGAACCTTTTGAAAGATAATCGTTTACATTCTTCGCTTGTTTTCTAAATACAACTACATTGATGAAATCTGCTTCTCTTTCGCCTTGCGCATTGGTAAACGTTCTGTTGACTGCTAATGTAAATGTTGCTACTTCAACACCACTAGGCGTAGTTCTATACTCCGGATCTTTTGTTAATCTACCTACTAATACAACTCTATTTAACATTTGAATTCTCCTTGTCCTTTTTTATTTACTCCATGCTTTTAAGTTTTGTATCGCGTTAGCGATTTGGCTATTGGATAATTTTGTATAATCAGTAATATTCAATTCTTTTTTTACTTGTTCTTCTGTAATTTCAGAACCTCTTTCTTTCATCAAATTTATAAACGAAAGGATATCTTTTTTTAGTTCGCCAACCTTTTCAACGTTAGGTTTTGAATACATTTCTTGCTTTTGTTTTGCATCTGCGTCATCTTCATCAGTTGGAATATTGAAGAACTTCATTAAGAAGTATCGTTCTGCGTATGTTAGCGCTGTACCATGTGCTTTAGATACGTCATCTTGTTGTCCTACAGAATAAAAACTTACTTCAAGTTGCTCTTCTGGTTTGTCTGCGTTAATCCATAAATAAGTTAATTTCATCTCAACAACAAACTCTGATGTAGTAACTTCACGAGACGCTTTTTTGTTAAATCTAGTAACCTCGATTTGCTTATAATTTTCATCAGATGTTTTTGGTACGAGTAATAAATTATGTTCAATCATCTTATTTCTGATTCTGTGTAACACTTGAGATCCACTAACATATGAATAGTTGTAGCCTTTTGTATCTTTAGTAAAGCCTTCAATATTAGCTTTAACGTCTGCTATTTTTTGATATAAGTTAAGTTGTTCAGTCATACTTAACCTCCTCGTATTCAGTTGTTTCTGTTACTTTTTTTTTAATTGCTCTGTGCTTAGTCATGTCGATACTCACATCTTCTAGTCCTGCAAATTCTCTTGCTCTCCGTCTATCTCTTGAATAAGAAGTATCTTCTTCGTTGTTAGGTTTATTAGTGATATACAAGTCAAAGGGAGCGTCTTTCAGTTTAATTAGATATGTCACTGTTTCTTTCAATGCCAACCACTCCTTTATGCAGCATGTCGATTGTTCTATCCATGACTTTAATTGTTTCACTTTGTGTTTCGCACGATTCTATAGCTTTTCTGAAATCTTTTCTAAGTTCGAAATATCTATCGCACATATCTTCGTAACGTTTATTTAAAAAGTCGTAGTCACTTCGCAAGAAATCTAAATCTATTTGGCTTTTGATTAGTTGAGAGTGTTCTTCTCTAGTCAACTTGAGTGTAATTACCTCTTGCATTTTTTCTCCTCCACTTGTATATTTAAGTTGTATATTTTGATAAATTTTTGATTTTAGACTGTTAGGCGTTGGCGCGTCTTTCAGTCTTTTTTATTGTTTTCAACCACTGTTCCCAAAAGAATGTGCTAAAGATAAGTGTTAACATCGAAAATGCTATTACCGTAAAGAAACCACCTCCTAAAATTAATGTGATGATCATTGCGATGAACATCGTCATGTAACTTAATAGATATTTCATTTATCATTCTCTCCTTTCATTTCTAAAAGTTTTTCGATATATCCTCTTTCTAATGCGAAATCGAACAGCATTTGTTGAATGTGTGGTGGCATTACAATCACTCCTTTTTATTGTCCTTTTCCTAAATTGCTTTCTAATTGTTTGATTCTGTATAACGTAGCTTGTGACGGAAACCAGTTAGCAACCATTGATAGAACATCATCAAAGTGTTTTTGTCTTACGTTTGTTCTTGATGTTGCGCCTGTCATCTTTTTAACTTCTGAATTGATATCTCGGAATAATTCACTACGTTGCTTTTGATTTGTTATTGCATGTATCTTTTGAATGTGTGCAACTCGTTGATTGATTGTTCTAGACAACAAGTTGTAATCTCCTGTATCTAATTTTTGGTTTTCTCTTAAATCGATTACATCTGCTTTCACTGTTGCAATTTCTTCTTTAGTTTGTTTTTGTGCGTCGAACATAAGTTTCAATGCGTCCATTGGATTATCAGGAACTTGATAAGAACCTGTTTTACGAATAGACGGCAATACTTCGTTAGTTATCCAACGTTTAAAAGCTTTCGCTTTTTTCTTAATATCTCTGTTATTGCTTTGTCGAGCTGCGTCGATAACTAATGTGTATAAACCAGATTCGTTTATTAAAGAAGCTTTTTGATATCTTCCGGTGCGGTCCTGAATTGGGACTACACGAACATCTTCTTTATCGATATGATCTTGTATTGCTTTCGCTCCTCTTGAGTAACCTAAGATGTCAGCCACATCTTTTCCTACAAAGTAAGGCTCGTCGTCTATGGATAGCGTTCTTACTGGTAAATCTTCAAAATTGAATGTTTGTAATTCGTTCACTTTTAATCCCTCCTTAATTTGTTTACTGTTCTTTTTTGGGAACAACTTGAGTAAAAAAAATATCTAAATTATTTGTTTCGTAGCCTAATATTTTAGCCATTTTAATAAACTCATTAGCTCCAATATCCACAATCCCGTTTTCTCTTTTAGCATATGGAGTTCTTGTTTTCCATCCCATCATTTGTGCCATCTCATCTTGAGTTATTCCGCAAGCTATTCTTTCTGCTCTCAATCTTTTTAAGTTAAGTACCATGTTTTCACCTCCGTTCGTTCTCTTTTGAGAACTGTATATAACTTAACATTTTGCGTTCCCGTTAGTCAACACTTTTCACTTCAAAAAATTCAAAAATATTTTTTCTACCTATATATTGTATTCATTTGGGAACGATGATATAATCTAATTGTTCACATGAAAGAACAAATAATTTATTCAGGAGATACTTAAAATGAGAAATAATGATGAAATAATCACAATAATTAAATCAGCTATGAAAGAACAAGATATGTCACTTAGTGAATTAGCTCGTCGTGTAGGAGTTGCTAAATCTGCTGTATCACGTTATTTAAACTTAACTAGAGAGTTTCCGTTAAATCGTACAGAAGATTTTGCAAAAGCACTTAGTATCAGTACAGAATACTTACTTGGTTTTGACAAAAGTGAACAACAAGATGAACAACCAAAACATCGTGCAGCACACCTTGAAGGGGAATTAACAGATGAAGAATGGCAACGTGTTCTAGATTATGCAGATTATATAAGAAGTAAACGCAAATAAAGGGTGTTTTTATGGGGTTATATGAAAAAATGTTAATAGAACATGATTATATAGAAGTCAGAGAGACAAATGTTATGCCTAATAACCTACATGGTCTATGGTTAGGCGATTTAATTTTAATTAAGCGAAATTTATCAGAAGTAAGAAAAGCCGAAGTATTATACGAAGAGCTAGCACATCATAAACTTACATATGGAAACATCTTAGATCAATCTAAAGATATAAACCGCAAATTTGAAAACTACGCTAGGCGTCGCGGATATGAAGCAGCTCTACCTTTGCACATTATTGTGGAGGCGCATAACTATGGTGTTAGTAACTTATATGAATTAGCTGAATATGTTCAATTAAGCGAAGAGTACATAGTAGAAATATTGAAACATTACAAAAATAAATATGGCATTGGAACTCATTACGGAGAATACCTAATTACATTTGATCCGTTGAGAGTTTTTAAATGTAAAGAAATATAAACAAAGGAGAAATGTAGAATGAAAAAATTTGTATTTTTAATTTTAAGTTGTTTGTTAGTGCTAGGAGCATGCAGTAATGGTGGTAATAAAAATACTACTGTTAGTGAAAATAAACCTCAATTTAAAAATGATACATTAGTATTAGATCAAGCTGTTTTATATATTAAAGACGCGTTTATTATTAAAGATAAAGAATCTGGAAACAAAGAAATTGCATTTAAGTATGAAGTGAAGAATAAAACTAACAAAGAGGAAATAACACCATCTAGCGTATGGACTGCAGGTGTGACAGTTAAACAAGATGAAGGAAGTACAGAAAGCGAATTAGACACAGGTATGACAGTTGTAGACGGTGGCAAATACAAGGAATGGCTAGAACATTATAACGATACAATTAAAAAAGGCGAAAAAGCTAAAGGTTTAGTTACTTATCAATTGAAAAACGACAATAAAGTAGTATTACATTTCTCTAAAGGTATTGGTGGAGATAAATTAGGCACTAAAGAATATGACTTATCTAAACTTAAAACTGTTGATTATTCATCAAACGAAGATTTAGAAAACACTTATCAAGAATCTTCTACAAGCGAAAATGATACAGATAATAAGCAATCTGGCGAAGTTGCTAATAATAACGAAAGTAAAGATACAAGTGCTAACGCACAAAGTAACACTCAAACACAAGGAAATACTAATAAAGAACAAACTCAACAACCTGCACCTAGAGAACATAGTGGCGGACACCCTTCTGCTTTTGGTGGTGGTGATGTTCCTGTAGGTACAGAAAAAGTTGATGATCAAGGAGAAAGTTATATAGACGCAACAGGTGAATAAAAATGGGTAGCTTGCCTACCCTTATTATTTTTTTACTTTTTTTAGGGGGTGATGAATTATGAACGTAGCTATTTACGTTCGTGTCAGGTCAGTACATTAGAACAAAAAGAACATGGTTATTCTATTGAAGAACAAGAAATGAAGCTTAAATCATTTTGCGAGATAAACGACTGGAGTGTATCAGACGTATTTATCGACGCTGGTTTCTCTGGTGCTAAGCGTGACAGACCAGAATTACAACGTATGATGAATGATATTAAACGGTTTGATTTAGTTTTAGTGTATAAGTTAGATAGGCTTACACGTAACGTACGTGATCTACTTGATTTATTAGAGGTATTCGAACAGAATAACGTAGCATTCAGAAGTGCTACTGAAGTTTATGATACATCTACAGCTATGGGACGACTGTTCGTTACATTAGTTGGTGCTATGGCAGAGTGGGAACGTGAAACGATTAGAGAGCGTGTTATGATGGGTAAACGCGCAGCAATTAAGCAAGGCATGATACTTACATCGCCACCCTTTTATTATGACCGTGTAGATAATACTTACATTCCTAATGATTATAAAAAAGTAGTTTTATGGGCATATGACGAAGTTTTAAAAGGCGTCAGTTCAAAAGGTATAGCTAGGAAGTTAAACGATTCAGATATACCACCTCCTAATGGCAAAAGGTGGGAAGATAGAACGATAACGAGAGCGCTAAGAAGCCCTATAACAAGAGGTCATTATACTTGGGGAGATGTATTTATAGAAAACTCTCACGAGCCTATTATTACCGAAGAAATGTATCAACAAATAAAAGAAAGATTAGAAGAAAGAATCAACACTAAAATAGTAAGTCATGTATCAGTATTCAGAGGTAAATTTATTTGCCCGAGATGTGGTGGTACATTAACAATGAATACAGCAACAAGAAAGAGAAAGAAAGGTTATATTACCTATAAAACGTATTATTGCAACACATGTAAAGGTAAAAATGAGAGTTTCGGTTTTGCAGAAAATGAAGCATTGAGAGTGTTTCGTGACTACCTATCTAAATTAGATTTAGACAAATACAAAGTAAAGACAAAACAAAACGATGATGTTGTTACTATTGATATAGATAAAATTATGGAACAACGTAAAAGGTATCATAAATTATATGCTAAGGGGTTAATGCAAGAAGAAGAATTATTTGAATTGATTAAAGAAACAGACGAAACAATCGCAGAATATGAAAAGCAAAAAGAATTAGTACCAAGAAAATCACTAGATATAGATAAGATAAAAAAATTCAAAAATGCATTGTTGGAATCATGGGAAATATTCTCGTTGGAAGATAGAGCAGATTTTATTAAGATGGCTATTAAGTCTATCAACATAGATTATGTAAAACTTAAAAACAGGCATTCTATTAAAATAAACGATATAGAATTTTATTAACTTATGTACGGAAGTATAATCACTCGATTAATATCGGATGTATACCGACTAAAACATTAATTCATGATGGTATTGAAGGTAGTTCATTCAAAGAGGCTATTACTAGAAAAAAAGAAGTCGTACAGGCATTGAATAACAAGAACTATCAAGGCTTAAATTCAAAGGACAATATAGATGTTCTAAATTATAAAGCTAATTTTATTTCTAACGAGGTAATAGAACTACAAGATAATAATGGAACAATTCAAGAAACAATTACAGCAGATAAGATAGTAATCAACACTGGTTCACGTGCAAATATCCCAGATATCAAAGGGATAGATACAGCTCAAAATATATATGATTCTACTGGATTACTAAATATTGACTATCAACCTCAAGAACTTGTTATTATTGGTGGTGGTTATATCGCTCTCGAATTCGCTTCAATGTTTGCAAATTTTGGAACACATGTAACAATTCTTGAGCGTGGTGATGCTATCATGACAAATGAAGATCAAGACATTGCAAATCTTATTGTCAAAGATTTACAAGATAAAGGTGTGACTATAAACACTAATACTAGTACTATTGCATTTTCAAACAATAAAGATCAAACTATCATACACACAAATCATGGAGAAATATCAGCTGATACTGTGCTCTTAGCCACAGGTCGTAAGCCAAATACAAATCACTTAGGTCTTGAAAATACAGATGTAAAAATCGGAAAACAAGGTGAAGTAATTGTAAATACACATTTGCAAAGTACAGTGAAACACATATACGCTGCAGGTGATGTTAAAGGTGGATTGCAATTTACGTATATTTCACTCGATGATTATAGAATCATTAAATCACATCTATTTGGTGATGGTTCTAGAACAACTGAAAATCGTGGTGCAATACCTTATACGGTCTTTATTGATCCTCCTCTATCTAGAGTAGGACTAATTGCAAGTGAGGCGAAATTACAAGGATACGATATTCTAGAAAATAAAGTCTTTGTCAGTAACATACCCCGTCACAAAATCAATAATGATTCCAGAGGTTTATTTAAAGCAGTAATTAATAAAGATACAAAAGAAATTTTAGGAGCGTCATTATATGGCAAAGAATCAGAAGAACTGATTAGCTTAATCAAACTTGCTATAGATCAACATATTCCTTACACAGTATTAAGAGATAATATATACACACATCCGACAATGACCGAATCCTTTAATGACTTGTTTTTAGAACCACTTTGATCTCTGATCATTAGTGGTTCTTATGCAGGTGAATCCTTCTCCTGCGTTCCACTCTATACTTTGATCTCTGATCATTAGTGGTTCTTATGCAGGTGAATCCTTCTCCTGCGCTCCACTCTATACTTTGATTTCTGATGATTAGATACTACAAATGTAGGAATTATCTATCATGACTATTTAAAATTAAAGACCGATAAATTCATTTTTTAGAACTCATCAGTCTTTAATAAGAATATGACAGTATTCATATTTAATGCTTTCTTCTATCATATTACAAAGTAATGAAAATTAAATGGCTTCATATATTCGAATTTGCAACTTAATTATGTACTACTAACATCAAAACCACCCGCGACAATCATTCATGTCTCAGGTGGTTTTGATTTATTTATTTCTCTGCTTTGTGCTTCTTTAACTTTTCCTTAAGTTTGCGATCTTGTTCTTCTTTACGACGTTTTCGTTCTTCGTTACGTTTTCTTAGTCGCTCTTCTTCTTCTGGATCACGTGGTTTTTTTAATTGTTTTGTAACCTTTTCCATAAGTTCTTCTTCGGTTAATGCAGCAAGTGGTCGATTATTAACAAATGCAAATGTTTTACGCCGACCTGGTCCACAATAAGATTGACAGCCTATTTCAATTTCAGCTTCCGGATCTAATTTTTCTAATTTTCGCTTCAAAGATTTTAAATTCACAGCCTGACACTCATCACAGATTAAAAATTTATTTTTCATCTTGCTACCCACCTTTCTATATAAACTCTTCCATCATCGTTAATATAACTCTATTTATTTTACTCTTTTTACTATAAAATTCAAGATACTTTTCACTTTAAAATTCATACATACCATATACTAATAAAATAAGAAAGTGGAACTGAATACACAGTCCCACCCCCGGTTGAGCCTCGAACCCTAAATGACTTATATCACGAGTTACTTTACTTATTGTCCATGGTAAATTTTAAATTTCAATGGTTTGATATCATTCATTTGCCATTCGTTATAAATAATATTTTTATCAATTACCTTATTGATAATAGTAATGCCGCAATCGCCACCACCAGCACCTGAAGTTTTAGAAGCGCCACCGTGCTTTTCACCGACATCACATAATTTTTTTAGCTTATCTGTTTCAATTTCAACTGATGCTTCGTTATCCATAGATTGAATAATACGTCTGTTTATACGTATCATCTTTTGAACACCTTTGATATTATTAGTTTTAAAAGCTTGGATTAAACTTTCTACACAAGCATGAGATTGATCTAAAAAATCACCATAAAAACTTGGATCTGATTTTAAACGTTTGACTTCACTCACTAAGTGTGGAGAAGAAGCTGGGGACCCAGTCCATCCAATAAGGACTTCCATATTTTCGGGAGCTTGTAAAGGTTCGATATGTAAGCCTGGCCAATTTTTTTCCAAAACATCATTCACCGATGTTTCTTCCATTTGCTGTTTCACCCAGTCATGGTCGAACGTACTATATGCAAGCCAACCACTGTAGACACTAACCGCAATATCACCACATGAACTTAAACTTTGTAATTTCATATTTGCAATTACAGCTAATTTATAAATATAAAGGTTTGATAATTCCAAACCATAGAATTCATTCAAAGCTTTAACAACAGATACTAAAACAGCGGCGCTTGAACCTAATCCGTACTTCTGACCAGAGTTATCTGCTAAGTTACTATCAATGGTTAAATGAAAGTGCTTTAAATTCATATTGCAACTGCGCACATACTGTTCAAACACTTCTATAGCTGTCACAACATATTTCAGTTGCTTAGCAGCTTGAACATCTGAGATTTCAATTCTATCTTCATTACGGTCAAATTTAACTGGTTCATAATGTAATGTTTTGGAATGAATACTACCTTCAACTTTATTTGACGCCTCAATTGTCGCCGTTACAAAGCGATTTACTGCAATAAGAATAGATTTATATCCTGGTTCGGTTACTGCATACTCGCCTGCAATATAAAGTTTTCCGGGGGCTTTTACCTGAATCATTCTATCTCTTCCTTACTTAATAATTTCAACGCCAGAGCTGATGATATCACTTGCTATAATCTTCGATTCGTCAAATACTTTTAAAAATTGTTCCATCACAGCTTGTTTATTTTTCTTTTCTACTAAAACTTTTACATTGGGACCCGCATCCATTGTAAAGTAACAAGGTAAATTGGCTTTTCGACACTGTTCCACAATCGCCATAGCATCGTAGCTTTCTTGCACTAAATACGTGAAAGGAGGTTGAGCGCCTAAGTTAGTGGCATGCATACGTAAACCATTTGCTTCAATGACTTCTCCTAAGCGTTGAAAATCTTGATTTTTGACTGCCTCTTTTGCTTCATTTAAATCTTCATCAACGTGATCCAACCAATATTGATAAAATCTAGAAGTATCTCTTGTTAGTGACATTCCTGACCTACTAGATACTTTTTTTGACTGATTGTTAATCACTACAAATATCATTGATAAATCTTTTTCCCAACCATTGGAATTAATACCATGTGCATATGAAGTTAAATCATCATGCCCTTTTTCCCATTCGGCAAATCCACCAAAAATACTTCTAGAAGCAGAACCTGAACCACGTCGAGCTAATCGTGATAAGTCTGTATCTGATAAGTTCAATGACAAAGCTTCATTACAAGCGGCAGCTAAAGCAGCGTAAGCACTCGCTGAAGAAGCAAGTCCTGCTGCTGTTGGCACATAATTTTCACTTTCAATTCGCGCATGCAAACGATTTCCAGCCAAATCTCTCACTATATTCATATAGTTTTGAATCTTTTCTTTCTCTTTGGCATTCACTTCATTACCATTTAAAATAAGGCAATCTTCAGTAAAATCAGGGTCAAATGTCACTTTTGTTTCAGTATAAAATCTATCTAAGGTAACTGATAAACTATTATTCATAGGAATAATGTAAGTTTCATCAGCTTTCCCCCAATACTTAATCAACGCAATATTTGTATGTGCTCGTGCTTTGCCACTTTTCACCAATGATTTAACCTCCTAAATGTTCAATCCATGTATGTGCTGCGCCAGCTTTTTCAACAGCAGCAACAATAGTCTTTGCAGTTTTTAAATTTTCCGCAAGAAGAAGCATGCTGCCACCTCTTCCTCCACCAGTTAGTTTACCAGCAATGGCACCATGTTCTTTCCCAATTTGAAGTAATTTTTCTATTTTATCGTGACTTACTGTTAAATGTCTCAAGTCTTCTTGACATGCGTTAAATATGTCAGCCAAATGATGGAAATCATGCTGTTCAATCGATTCGCTAGCACTGTGAACAAGTGTACCAATGTGCTCTATATATTTCATATATTCATCAGATTCACATAATACATGAACATCTTCTACTGCTTGTTTGGTAGAACCCTTTACTCCAGTATCAATGACAACCATATAACCATTTAATTTTAGTGATTTTAATGTTTCGGCCTGCCCTTGTTTAAACCAGACGGGTTTATTTGACACAATCGTCTGCGTATCAATACCGCTTGGCTTACCATGTGCGATTTGCTCCGCCCAATTTGCTTCTTTAATCAATGTTTTGTCATCTAAAGGTTGATCCATAAAATCATAACTGGCGCGTACAAACGCTACTGCTACTGCAGCACTTGAACCTAAACCTCTTGATGGAGGCAAATTAGTTTGAATTTTTACTGATAGTGGTTCTTTCACTCCACTTTTTTCAACAAAGCGATTAATGATAGACTTTAGATGTTCGGGGGCATCGTATAACATTCCGTCATATACGTCACTTGTGATAGAAGAATAATTACCTTCATCTAAACTTTCAATGAGGACTTTAATTTTTCCAGCATTAAATGGAATTGCGATTGCCGGTTGACCAAATGTAACTGCGTGTTCACCCATTAGAATAATCTTTCCAGTAGATTCTCCGTATCCTTGTCTAGTCATGTTTTCTCACCTTTATATACCTTCTTTAAAATATCACTTCATAAGATGTACTGACGATGTTAGAATGATTGACTTGCTATTTTACGTGATATTAATTTAATTTCTTTACATATTCATCTTGATAGATGTCACTTAAATGTCAATTTTATCGAATACATTTATCATATCGCCAATAATCAAGCGTTCATTATAACTATTTAAAAGTAAAATAACAACAAAAGGGCATAATAACTTTTTGTTTAAGTTTTCACAACACTTTAATATTATAAAACTCTTTTAAAGAGTTATCAAAATCATGAAATATATTTACCTTAAATGACAATTTTGTAAACATCGTTAAATTTTTTACTAAAGTTTTTAAAATTTTCCACCTCAACTATAATACTACAAATTTGTGATAGAATATATATCATTTTCTAACAAAGTCATCTTAACTTTTGTTTGAAAGGTATTTTTATTAAACAAAATAGTAGTAAGATTGAATTCAAATTGAATTTGTTGTCCTCTTTTAACCTCGAATAACACTTGCCTATTTTGTTGAATTTCTATGTGAAATTTTCTTGGTTAGAACCCCGTCTTGATTGAAAATTAATAAAAAATTATTTTCTATTCACATCAACTATCACTGCTAATACGTAAAAAAACCTGGGACAATCATTTTGTCCCAGGCTTATCATTTTATGACTTATCTATAGTGTCACACTTGCTAAAAATCTAATTTTTCATTCATTTTCGCATTGCGTTCTAACATCTTATCATAATACCCTTCGTAACGTGTCCACTCGTCTTCTGTAATAGGATCCATATTTAAGTTTGCCCCTAAATCTTTTAGTGCATATAATAATAAAAACATAACATCTTGCACTTTAATTTCTCTATTTAAAAGGGTTTCTAAAGATGCCATACATGAGGGATCTATGTCTGGATAGTGAAATTTAGTAGTCTCCCCTTTAAGCGCACGTTGATAAAACTGTTGCATCATTAATGCCCGTTCTGAGCCAGAACCTTCAATACATAAGTATATTTGCACTGCGATACCACCACGTACTCGTCGCTGCGAAATCCCGGCAAATTTCTTATCATTAATACTTAAATCAAATTTTCCTGGGCAATACGATTGCTCAATTTCTTTAGTATCGATACTAACATCTTCATCCTCAAACATTTTATTAATCAATAAATACATCACTGTAAAGGCTTCATCAATAGTCGTTTCGGTTTGTCCTTTAAAAATCAAAGATATGTTTAAAATTCCTTGATCTAATACGACACCCAAGCCACCAGAATTCCTAACAATTGCATTATATCCTTGTTCATCTGTAAGAAAACGAATACCATCACTTAAAAATGGTAAACGCGAATCATGAATGCCCAAAATCACGGTGTGTTGATGTATCCACGTTCGTACTACATTACAAGATAAATCTTTACCAACGCTTTCGGAAAAAGTGTCATCAAACGCAAAAGATTGCATGGGCTCTAAACCACTTGAATGATCGACATAACGCCAGTTGATTTGATTAAAATATTTAGTTGCTAAGTCCATTATTGTAAAGCTTGAGCAGCTGTAATAATAGATAAGTTATAAACGTCTTCAGTTGAGCAACCACGAGATAAATCATTGACTGGAGAGTTTAATCCTTGTAGGACTGGTCCTACTGCATCGTATCCACCTAAACGTTGAGCAATCTTATAACCAATATTACCTGCTTCTAGACTAGGGAAAACAAATACATTTGCATCACCTTGAATTTTTGCACCAGGTGCTTTCTTCTCTGCTACGCTAGGAACAATAGCAGCGTCAAATTGGAATTCTCCATCAATAACTACATGATCTAATTGATCTGCTTCAGCTTTTTCTTGAGCTAACTTCAATGCTTCTTGCACTTTAGTAACATCATCCGATTTAGCAGAACCTTTTGTAGAAAAGCTTAACATAGCTACTTTAGGGTCCATTCCAAAGCTTTGTGCTGATTTAGCACTCTCTACTGCAATTTCAGCAAGTCCTTGAGCATCTAATTCTGGATTAATCGCACAATCTCCAAAAATATATTGTTCGTCGCCTTTAATCATAAAGAAAATACCAGATGTTCTAGATACACCAGGTTTAGTTTTGATAATTTGTAATGCTGGTCTGACTGTATCTCCAGTAGAATGTGCAGCACCACTCACTAAACCTTCAGCCTTTCCAGTATACACAAGCATTGTTCCGAAATAATTTACATTATCTAATAATTCAACTGCTTGTTCTTTAGTTGCCTTACCTTTACGTCTTTCAACAAAAGCATCTACAAGCTCATCTTTAAGTTCACTCGTTGCTGGATCTATGATTTCAATTTGAGTTAAATCTAAAGCGTGTTTAGAAGCAAGAGATTTAATATTATCTTCGTTTCCTAGAACGATAGGTGAAACATAGTCAGTTTTTTGTAGCTGAGTCGCAGCAATGAGCACTCGTTCATCTTCACCTTCAGGTAATACTATTTTTACATTTTTCCCGGATAATTTGTCTTGTAATACAGATAATAAATCAGCCATAATATCCTCCTTAATTCTCTCTTATAATAACGTTTACATAGTAAATTATACGTTATTTTTCATCAGAATTCCATTTCGCTTTTGTAAACATTTTTTTAGTAGTTAAATGACTGTTTGTGATAGAATTTGATATGAATCCAATAAAAATTTTGAAAAAGGAGCGAATAATAATGAGTGAAGCAGCAGAAACTTTAGATGGTTGGTATAGCTTACATTTATTTTATGCAGTAGACTGGACAACTTTTCGTTTAATTGCTGAAGATGATCGTGAAGCAATGATTACTGAATTGGAAACATTTATTAAAGATAAAACAGTTGCTAGAGAATCACATCAAGGTGATCATGCAATTTATAACATTACAGGTCAAAAAGCGGACCTTTTACTATGGTTTTTACGTCCAGAAATGAAAGAGTTAAATCAAATTGAAAATGAGTTTAATAAATTACGTATCGCAGACTATCTCATTCCAACTTATTCCTATGTGTCAGTGATAGAATTAAGTAATTATTTAGCAGGCAAATCTGATGAGGATCCTTATGAAAATCCCCACGTTAAGGCACGATTATACCCTGAATTACCACATTCTGAATATATATGTTTCTATCCAATGGATAAACGACGCAATGAAACTTATAACTGGTATATGTTACCTATCGAAGACCGTAAAACTTTAATGTATAACCATGGGATGATAGGTCGTAAATATGCTGGTAAAATCAAACAGTTTATTACAGGTTCAGTAGGTTTTGATGACTATGAGTGGGGTGTTACATTATTTTCAAATGATGTACTTCAATTCAAAAAAATTGTCTATGAAATGCGTTTTGATGAAACGACTGCTCGTTATGGCGAATTTGGTAGTTTCTATATTGGTCACATTCTAAACATCGAAGACTTCAAACAATTTTTTAGTATATAAGTTAAAGTGAAAAATTAACCCTACACACTAGGATTATAATCTACTAGTGTGTAGGGTTTTTAATATGTAAAAAGATAACACCTTATCTTAAATTTAATGACTATAAAAAATTTAAGAGCCTGTACAATTAAGATGTACTAGGCTCTTATGTTGTAGTATCCTTGGGAGAACTTTAAATCACTACTACGTATATAGTTAACCTCATAGAATATACCGTCGCTACTCAATATATTCACTGTCATCGTTAACTAATATTATTTTAACCTTTTTGAAACATTTGAAACATTATAGAAAGGTAAATGTACAACTATAAAGTTTTTTTTAATATTTATTATAAAATTCACCTATAAATCATTATTTTATCTGCTTAACTCTATGAAAATGACTTTAAATAACAAGTTGCACGTCATGTAAACCTCAAGGGTTGTGGCGTTTTCCTAAAACCTTTACTATAATTATAATAATGATTTATTCTTAATTTTAAAAAAATTTGGTGATGAAATGAATAAGGATACAATTGAAACATCTCGTGAAGCATTGATAAAAGATGTTGTTATGATTGCTGCTCGTATATTACTTGAATCTGGAGCTGAAGGTACACGGGTAGAGGATACCATGGCACGTATTGCTACAAAATTGGGCTATCCTGAAAGTAATAGTTTCGTGACTAATACTGTAATTGAATTTGTTTTACATAATGAAGCATATCCTCGGTTGTATAGAATTAAAACTCGAGATACGAACTTAATAAAAATTTCTCAAGCTAATGAAATCTCACGTCAAATTACAAATGGCACAATGACGCTTGAAGAAGCTAAGTATCAATTAGAGGAAATATATGTTGCTAAAAGAGATAGCAGTCTACCTTTTAAAGGAATTGCCGCAGCAATTATCGCTACGAGCTTCCTCTATCTACAGGGAGGTCGTCTGGTTGATATCATCACAGCTGTATTAGCTGGAACGATTGGATACTTAGTAGTAGAAATATTAGATCGAAAGCTACACGCACAATTTATTCCAGAATTCATAGGTTCTTTGGTAATAGGTATTATTTCTGTAATTGGACATGCATTTGTTCCTAGCGGAGATTTAGCTACAATTATCATTGCAGCGGTCATGCCGATTGTACCTGGAGTACTGATTACAAATGCTATCCAAGATCTATTCGGAGGACATATGTTAATGTTTACTACAAAATCTTTAGAAGCTTTAGTCACCGCCTTTGGTATAGGCGCTGGTGTAAGTTCAATATTAATTTTAGTCTAGGAGTGCACTCATATGTTTTGGATATTTAATTTTATATTTAGCTTTCTTGCTTCACTCTTTTTCTGTGTCATATTTGATGCCCCTAGGAAGTTGTATTTTGCTTGTGGCTTTGTCGGCGCTTGTGGATGGATGGTTTATACTGTATTATTTAACGGCTTTGAACTCCATACGATTTACTCAAGCTTTTTCGGTAGTTTAGCGTTAGGTTTACTTAGTCATTATATGGCCCGTCGAAAAAAAGAGCCTGTAATTATTTTTATGGTTACAGGTATTATACCTCTGGTTCCAGGAGGACTTGCTTATGATGCCACTAAAAATTTAGTGTTATTACACTTTGGAAAGGCGATTAACACAATGCTTGAAGTGACATTAATAGCAGGTGCTATTGCTTTAGGTTTATTATTTGCTGATCAAATTTCTAAAATCGTTATTTCAGGTTTTGCTCGTACCAGAAAAAGATTGTAATATCAATAAAATCATTCGCTAAAAAATTAACGTTACTCTAACCAATTAAATTTATAGTTAAATATTGTTAAAAAATATATGATAAATAAAAAGAGGTTGGAACATAATTCCTAGCAAAATAGCCAGTAAATGAGTTTTCATAAATTCATTTACTGGCTTCTTTATTTACAATACTTCGTATTGTTGGCTCGCTTTCTTAGGGGACAGCTTCAGCCTGTAGTCTTCAGCTTGTCCTGTTCCCTCAAGAGTCTCGCCAAAATACTTTGTGCTTATATGTAATTTTATATTAAAATACTTTAAAAAATAAGGCCTTTTCGTATAATTTAATAAATACCAATAAACTAAATTAACCGGGTGCCTTATGTATAAAGAATATAACATGACTCAACATACTCTACCAATAGAAACTTCAGTTCTTATCCCCACAAATAATATTTCACGACATGTAAATGATATTGTAGAAACAATTCCCGATACTGAATTCGATGAATTCAGACATCATCGTGGCTTAATATAAGAAAAGTAACAGCTCAACGAACTGAAAATAATCAAAAAAATTATAAAAAAGACAATTTCTATATTATTTCAATAGAAATTGTCTTTTTTTACTTATCTTGGACCTTTTTGTTCCAGCCTCTTTATAAAATTGTCACGAAATAACTTTTAAATCTATTTATTCGTTGAATTAGATTGACCAGGTTCATGAACCATCTCTAAAACTTCGTCTTCAGAATGATTTAAAATCAATCGACTCAATTCATCATTATTCATTTTCTTAAGTTTTGGCAAGCGAATGATAAAAAAGATTAATCCTATTACCAACCAAATTCCTAAAGCGATGTATGATGGTATCGAAAGTGCTGCAGGAGAACCTGGAATAAGCAATAAACATAAGAACACAAAGGATACAATCGATCCTATAATACCAAAAATTTTATAAACTGGTGCATACGTATTACTCTGTTTATTAAAACTAAATAATTTCGTAGCAGATAAACAAGTAATAAAATATGCAATTGAAACACCTGTAGATGACATATCTACAATCCATGTTAATGCCGTTCTACCTAACCAAGGAGCAATTAAAGATACAGCTACTAGGAAGATAATAGCGACATATGGTGTTTTATGTTTACTGTGTAATTTACTAAATACTGTTGGCATAATGCCAGAGCGCCCCATTGAAAATAATAAGCGACTCGAACTCATTAAAAATCCATTTAATCCAGTAAAAATCCCCATAATAATTGCCACTGCTAATACTGCAAGGCCAATAAAACCGAATGCATCTTGAGTCACTGCACCTGTAAGCCATAAGTTACCATTTAAACTTGTTGCTTGTGTACTTAGCCAGCCTGTGTAAAGTAACATCACTACATAAGTGAGTGACGCAGCTAGTAAACTATAAACAATAAGTTTAAACGTCTTGTTAGGAGAAAAGTTAAATTCTTCAGCAGTTTGCGGTATATTATCAAACCCTACGTACGCCCATGGTGCAATAGAGACAATCATAATGATTGATTGAAACCATCCTTTATCTACACTCGCTAATGGCTCTAAATGACTCAAACTAAAGTGACTGCTAAAGAAAGAACCTATAAACATAAGTGCAACTACAAGGACCATTGCAACACAGAAGTAATATTGTAACGAACCAGACACACTGGCACCTCTAATAGTAATCAACATAAACACTATAAGTAGCACAGTTGCGATAACAATTTCAGTTATGTAAACATCCCAACCAGCTACTGTATATAACTTACCGTTGTTCAAAACATTTGGTAATAAAAATTTAATCAACAAACTGAATGCTGTCGCATTTAACGCAACAACACAAACATAGCCAAATGTTAAAAACCATGAAGAGAAAAAGCTTACATATCTTCCAAAACTTAAAAAACTAAAAGCAAATGCGCCACCAGAAACAGGAAATTTTTCAACGAGTGCGCCATAACTTACAGCAATAAGAATCATCAATAACGCACCGATTACTATACCTATTGAAGAAGCAATAGGCCCTGATTGTTTAATCCAATCTCCTGGTAATATAAAAGCGCCCCATCCGATACACGAACCATATGCAATAGCCCATACAAATTTCTCGGAAAGATTCTGCTTAAGGTTACCTCTATCTACATTGTTATTTTTATTTTCCATAAATAAAACTCACCTCGAGAGTATAGTATACCCTAAAAGGTGAGTGAATTAACTCATGAACTTTTACCATTAAATTGTAAAGATTGTCATATTGTAACATGATTATATGAAGTGATTACCCAGCGAATTTAAGTGTAGCAATCACAAGAACAAGCCAACCAATTATAAATAGAACACCACCTATTGGCGTAATTGCACCTAAAATACGAACTTGTGTTAAGGCTAAGAAATACAAGGAACCACTGAAAAAGACAATACCAAAGAATAATAACCAACCAGCCCAATTTACATTAATTGATATTGTACCACTTATTAAACCTATAACTAACAGACCTAATCCATGATACATTTGATAAGTTGTTGCTTTTTCCCATATTGACATGTATTTATCTGATAATTTATCTTCCAACCCATGTGCTCCAAATGCGCCAGTACCGACAGCCATCATTGCATTTAATGCACCTAAAATAATAAAAACTTTCATCATTTTGAATGTACTCCTTTATATTTAAAAATCAAAAATAGATTCACCATTACCAACTTGATCATCTGTAATCATCATATTATTAGAAGTATGATGCTTTTTCATTGATTGTGGTACTTTACCACCCATTGCTTCTATTTCAGCTGCAGTTACATGATGTTTTTGTGAAGACTGTTGTTTCATCTCATAATCATCTTTGATATTACTATTCATTGGTTTAGAATGATTTAATTTCTCTATTGTAGAACGACTTTGATGAGAACTAACAAGAGATGTGAGCATGTGTATAGCATACATATGCTTTTCAAATTCCGTATCTGTCTGAGCTTCATCTGCTTGTATCAATTCTTGCTCAATCAATTGTAGAATCTGTTCTTTGTTCATTATTCTCACCTAACTTTCACACCACTGAACTGGTGTTTTCCCTTTAGATTTTAAATAGTTATTTGTAGTTGAATAAGGTTTAGAACCAAAAAATCCTCTAAAAGCCGATAGTGGACTAGGATGTGGCGATTTAATGATTAAGTGTTTAGATGTATCAATGAATCGTTCCTTTTGTTGAGCCGGTCTTCCCCACAGAATAAAAACAACATGCTCACGATAATTAGAAACAGCTTGTATGATTTCATCCGTGAATGTTTCCCATCCAATATTTCGATGTGAATGTGCTTCACCTTGTCGAACAGTCAATACCGTATTTAATAACAAGACACCTTCTCTTGCCCAGTCTTGTAAATGAGGCGAAGTTCTATGACACCCTATATCATTTTCTAGTTCTTGATACATATTTCTTAAAGATGGTGGAAATTTAGCATGAGGTTGCACTGAAAATGCTAAACCATGTGCTTGATTAGGACCGTGATAAGGATCTTGCCCTAAAATAACAACCTTGATATCTTCAAACGGCGTTAAATCAAATGCTTGATAGATATTTTGTTTATCTGGATAGACGGTTTGAGTCGTATATTCTTTTTCTAAAAAGTCATGCATCGCCTGAAAATCATGGCGCGTTGTTATATCATGAAATACCTCTGACCATTTCATTCGTTTTCACCTCAAGCTACATTTTAACATATTCATATTAGAAAAATGACTGATTTTATAAGCATTAATTTTTGTAAACTTTTATATGATTCAGGTTTACAATAAGCGCATTTTTATCTATATTACAATTAATATAGATAAATTTCAGTAGTTTGGAGTGTTATATATGTGTACTGCCATTTCTTTATATACAAAACAACGTTACCATTATTTAGCTAGAACAATGGACTTTGCATTTGAATTTAATGGTATCCCAACCATTGTTCCACGCCATTATCACTACCAATTTGATCTAGATTCAGACATGCGTCTTGAATATGGTTTTGTTGGAACAAATTTAAAAGTAGGACGTTATAGATTTGGTGATGGTATAAACGAAAAAGGTTTAGCTATTTCGAACCATTACTTCACTGGTGAAGCCTCATACAGTACCCATAAACGTTATGGTTATTTTAACTTAGCACCTGAGGAGTTTATTGTTTGGGTTTTAGGTTTTAATAAAAGTATTAGCGAATTAAAACAAAAGGTTAAGAAAATCAATATTATGAATGAAAAAAATACGACTTTGAATATCGTTCCTCCTTTACATTTCATGGTCACTGATGAAACAGGACATACCGTAGCCATAGAACCTCACAATGGCTTATTAATAGTTAAAGATAATTATGTTCATACCTTAACAAATGAACCTAAATTAGATTGGCATCTATCTAACTTAAGAAATTACGCTTTTTTAACGCCACAGAAATCAACCAATCAATTAATAGGTAAAGTGCTAGTAAGATCAATGGGCTGTGAAGCAGGAACAAATGGCTTACCGGGTGGTTATACGTCAACAGATCGTTTTATACGCGCTACATATTTAAGACACCAACTACGCTGTTCCCATAATGAAGATGAAAATTTAATGAATTGTTTTAAAGTTCTAGAATCAGTCAGTATCCCTCAAGGTGCAGTTATCGATGCCAATAAAATACATTACACACAATATCAATTAGTGATGGAAAGTAAAGAAAGAAGTTATTATATTAAGCCTTACTTTAGCAATCAAATTTTCAAAATAAAATTAACTGAAGACCTTTTAAGTAAGAATGAGATGACATTCTTACCTATTAATCACGAATTAAAGATAACATCAATACAATAGCTAAGTATGATGATTGATTTGCATTTTAAAATTATAATAATTTAGCGTACGCGATAAACATGATATGATAAAGACACTAGAAATTAATGGGAGTGAATGAATGATGGCTTTAAAAAAAGTATTAACGATAGCTGGTTCAGATACAAGTGCTGGTGCCGGTATGCAAGCAGATCTTAAAACGTTCCAAGAACTTGATGTATATGGAATGGTCGCTTTAACATCTATTGTAACAATGGATAAAGAAACATGGTCCCATGATGTAACACCTATTGATATGAATGTTTTCGAAAAACAACTTGAAACTGCAATATCAATTGGACCTGATGCTATTAAAACAGGAATGTTAGGGACACAAGACATTATTAAACGTGCCGGAGATGTTTTTGTTGAATCTGGTGCAGACTATTTTGTAGTTGATCCAGTAATGGTTTGTAAAGGAGAAGACGAAGTACTTAACCCAGGAAACACAGAAGCAATGATTCAATATTTACTACCTAAAGCTACAGTTGTTACCCCGAATTTATTCGAAGCAGGTCAACTCTCTGGTTTAGGAAAATTAACATCAATTGAGGATATGAAAAAAGCTGCTCAAGTGATTTATGACAAAGGCACACCTCATGTCATTATTAAAGGTGGTAAAGCACTCGATCAAGATAAATCTTATGACTTGTACTATGATGGCCAACAATTTTATCAATTAACTACTGACATGTTCCAACAAAGTTATAATCATGGTGCAGGATGCACATTTGCTGCTGCCACAACAGCTTATCTTGCGAACGGTAAATCTCCAAAAGAAGCAATCATTGCTGCTAAAGCATTTGTAGCTTCAGCAATCAAAAATGGTTGGAAAATGAATGACTTTGTAGGACCTGTTGATCATGGTGCATATAACCGTATTGAACAGATTAACGTTGAAGTCACTGAGGTTTAAAATACGATATATATAAATACTAGTACATTTTACCCCTCATCTATAGTCTCATTTAATTCCTACAAACATTGTAATTATAATTAAATCAATATCTATATAGATGTGGAAAGCCTGGAACAAAAAGTTCCAAAATAAGTAAATAAAGACAATTTCTATTGAAATAATATAGGAATTGTCTTTTTTATAATTTTTTTGATGATTTTCAGCTCGTTGAGCTATTACTTTTCTTATATTAAGCCACGAGGATGTCTGAATTCATCGAATTCAGTATCGTGAATTGTTTCTACAATATCATGTACATATCGTGAAATATCATTCGCGGGGATAAGTACTGAAGTTTCTATTGGTAGAGTATGTTAAGTCATATTATAATCTTTATACATAAGACACCTCGTTAATTTAGTTTAGTGGTATTTATTAAATTATACGAAAGCACCTTATTTTTCAAAGTATTTTAATATAAAATTACATATAAACACAAAGTATTTTGGCGAGACTCTTGAGGGAACAGGACAAGCTGAAGACTACAGGCTGAAGCTGTCACCTAAGAAAGCGAGCCAACAATACGAATTATTTTAAATAAAGATGCCAATAAATGAATTTATGAAAATCCATTTACTGGCTATTTTGCTAGGAATTATGTCTCAGCGTCTCTTCTCTTTCCTTTCAATCCATAATAAATATTGTATACATATAAAGTCTTAGAAAGTAATCAGTTTATCGTCGTATGTAAATTTGATACTACAGACCCATGATTTCTTATGATTTATCTTTTATTATTTAAAGTGTAGAGAGGCAAGGGAGGTATAAACAACATGATTATCTACAGAAGAAATATAGAAAATGGAACACCCATTTATGAAATCATAACTAAAACTTTCAAGACAATTACTATAAAGTGTGATGAAACTTTTAATAAGTATGAAATCTATCAATTGCTCTCTCTACTAGAGAATGACGTTGACAACATGCCGACAAGTTACTCATATCGTTAACGTTATTCTAGACAACTAGACATTGCATCAAACCTAATTGAGATTTAGCACTTTTGTCTTTCCAGTCCCAAATAAAATGAGTTTTAAAGCATTTAGTCCCTTAATACGTTTAGCTTTAAAGACATTCTATCATCCCTAAATTAACACTCACCTTAACAAGTGAGAAACGCTAATGTTAGCCAAAACTTGTCCCCTTTTGTAGCTCGGAGAGAACCTTTGAGCATTGCTAACATTGGCGTTTTTAATTATTTAATTTAAAAAAAGATTATTATTTTTATCATTCTCAACTTCTAGTAATTGTTAGTTTGGTATCATCATATGTTTTAAAAACTACAATTTCATCATTTTCTTTTATTAAAAATTGTACTTCTTCATCTATATTTATAGGTTTTAAGTACTTAATTTTGTAATTCATCCAATTCACATTAAGTTCAGAAAATACTTTTTCACATATGAGTTGTCCTGGTACAATGGAACGATGGATCGGATTCTCATCATTAACTATAGTTAAATATTCATTCACCATTTCTATTGTAAATTTCATAATTTATCTTACCTCGATAAATATTTGTTTTATATACATACAATGTTTTTTATCTTTATTGATTTCGAGTCCATATGTATATTTAATGATATTTTTAATTAATTTTTGTGAAACCTTATGCAATGTCGCTTCATACGTACAATCGACTTGAAGTTGATGTTGTGTCTTAATGTGTGTCTCTTTTAATATGATAGGCTTCTTTGAAAAAGATTGAAATAACTCAAATTGTGGCCATAACTTGGCACACATAAGAGTAGGAACATAATGGTCATACTTTATATTAAGCAATTCGCAATAATTTTGAACTTCTTCATTTGTAAATTGAACTTCTCTAATTTCCATACCATCTTTCAAATAAAGCTGCATTTCCTATCCCTCCACCTATTCCCATAGTTGCTATAGTTCTAAATTGATGTTTCATATAAAATAAACGTGTGACTAACGCTGCTCCACTTGCACCATATGGATGCCCTGTAGCAATTGCTCCTCCCCAACAATTCAACTTATTCAAAGGAATGTTAAGCTGTTGTTGGCTCGCAATAACTTGAGAGCTAAATGCTTCATTTAATTCTACTGCATTTATATCATTTATAGTTAATCGTTCTTGAGCTAATAATTGATTTACTGCTGGCACTGGACCTACTCCTAAATACTGTGGTTGAACACCTACAGTTGCACTATTCACAAACTTAATCCCTTCTGTGAATCCTAATTGACGTGCCCGATTTTCTTCCATAACAATCAGTAATACTGCACCATCATTTTTCTTACAACTATTTCCTACTGTGACTGTTCCTTCATTTAAAAGTGGTTTAAGTCTGCCAAGTGTTCTGAGAGTAAGTTGAGGTTTAATACTTTCATCTTGATTAAAATATTCACCTTTCACTTTGAACGGTAAAATTTCTTGGGAAATATTACCGTTATTCATATTTTTTGATGCCAACTGATGACTGCGATACGCAAAGTCATCTTGTTCATTTCTACTGATATGATATTTCTTCGCTACATTTTCGGCTGCTTCAATCATTGAAGGGTCTTCTCCTTCTCTTGCAAAAGGCGCCCGTTCAAAAAATTGTGGAAACTCAGATTCATAAACTGACTGCGGACGTTTGATTTTCCAAGGTGCTCTACTGGTACTCTCAACACCACCTGCAATATATATTGTTCCAGCACCACTTTGTACCATCCTACAGGCTTGTATAACGGCTTCAAGACCTGAGCCACATTGACGATCAATTGTTATACCAGGTATTTTAAAATCTAATCCCGCTTCAAGTAATGATTTTCTAGCTAAATTCCCCCCATTACCTACCGTATTACCTAAAATGACGTCATCCAAAAGAGACATTACTTTTGGATACTGATCTGTAAAATGATTAAATAAAGGTTCTAGTAATGATTCAGGTTCTAAATGCCTCAATCGGCCACCATACTTACCGAAAGCTATACGTTTTGCTGCAATAATAACAGGTTGTTTCATTTTTATAACTCTCCATTAATAAATTTATTTTTCATCTCTTTTCTAGCAATCTTTCCTGATTCTGTATAAATCATATGGTCAATTTTCTTTAATTTTGATGGAACTTCTTGTCTTGAAAGATGTTTCATTAAAAAAGATTTAATTTGTCGGTAATTCAATTGTACTTTACCTGAATAAAGCAATATCGCTATTTCTCCAAATTTAGCATGTGGTATACCAATGACAAGGGCCTCATCAATGCCTTCAATATCCATAATTAAGCTTTCAATAGCTGTTGGATATACATTAATCCCCCCAACTATAATACGATCACTCTCTCTACCTACTAAAAACAAATGTTGATTTTTAATATAAGCGAAGTCGCCTGTTTTAATCCATGCCCCCTCTTGATTGCTTTGTCCAACATAACCACTAAACACCATTTCACTTCTAACGGCTAATAATCCTACTGCATCATCATCTTGATTTAATAATCGTGTCTCGACATGAGGGAAAAGTTTACCAACAGAATTAGCAGGAGATGATTGGTTAAAATTGTAGCTTATAAAACTTGCTTCAGATGTCCCAAAAAATTCTATTAAATTTGCTTGTGGATATAAATTTCTGATTTGTTGAAACTGTTGCAATGTAAGTTTAGCACCACTACTCAAAATACTTTTAATCGATGAACAATGTCGTTGAGTTGAAATAAGTTGTTGTACCATCGTTGGCACTACAAATATTGCTGTCGTTTTGTTCAATTGATTAATAAGACGCATAAGAGATAGTGGATTAAAATTTTTTTGACCTATAAATGTTTTTCCAGTACTTAATGCATAAATACATGCGTACAATGAAAGTGAATGTGATAAAGGACCCGGTGCTACAATGGTTTCTTCACAATGCTGGAGTAATTTCTCATTTTCCTTAAAAGAAACTATCCAAGAATGTTCATTTCTATAAAACGCTTTGGGTAAACCTGTAGTTCCTGACGTGAAACCTATATGTATAACATTACGTGGGATAACCTCATCATTATAAATTGAGTTATCATGATTTGAGGTAAGATGATTATCTTTAATTAACCATTGTATGTCATAACTTTTTACAAGTTGATGTATCCTTTCATTACTCCATTGATGATTAAAAATGCAAGGAATTCCACCTCTTTGATGTACCGCAAAATAGTTAATAATATTATTTACAGGATGTTCATCCATTAGACCTACTTTTTTGTTTAATTTTACTTCTTTATAGCGCATACTAGCCTGATAAATTTCTTTACTTAATTCTCCATACGTTAGATGTCGATCTTCAAACACTAAAGCTAATCGATGCGGGTATTGATTAATATAATGCTGTAAATATTCCATTATTTTTTTCATCTTCATCACCATTTGTAAACACTTTATATAATTATGTTTACATTATACTTGCTTCATAGTTTTAAAAAAAGAGTAGGATAAAATTCCTCATGAATTATCATCCTACCATTGAAAATATTATAAAATTGTTAAAAATTCTTCTGGATCATTAACAATATAATGAGGATTTTCATGCAACAATTCGTGTGCAGATTGTGCTCCCCATGTGACAGCGCATGTTTGCACATGAGCTTGATTCGCACTCTTGATATTCTGTGCTGTGTCCCCTATATACACGGTTTTACCTATCATTAAATGATGTTTCTGTATCAAATTTTGAATCGTTTCACAAAGAAGTTTGTCTTCATTTTTAATACAGACACCTAATGAATCAGTTATAAAACGGCTTAATCCGAGATAATCTAAATACTTTTGAGTTGTTAGTATTTCTTTATTAGACACTACAAATATTTTTTTCTTTTGGTTATGTAAAAATTTTAATGCTTCACTTATTCCGGTATATTCTTTTGATTGATGTATTTCATCGTTGCTAAAACAATGATTGTATTCATCTATTAATTTTTCTATTTGATAAAAAGACAGTTCATGTGAAGCTAGCGCTTTAAAATTGTTATATAAATTTAAATGATATGTATGTAAAATAGCTTGTTCTGTAGGTTCATCTAAATTTAATCTTTTAAAAGCGCTTTGCGTAGCTTTGACGTGACATGTTGTTGTATCAATTAGCGTTCCATCAAAATCAAAAATATAACTATCAAAATTCATGATGTTCACCTCATAGTTAAAGTTATATTATAAATATACACTTAAAGGAGTAATGTTGCACCATTTATTAAAAAAGCACCTTTGTCTAATCATAGACAAAAGTGCTCATCTCTCATTCTAGTTATTCTAAATTAGCATGATTCTCTTGCATTGTTTTTTCACTAATGTGAAATGCATCCATTAAAGGTAATACAACACTATCTAAGAATATAAGTGAAGCCTGTTCAAATAAACTACCAAGTGGTTGTTTCGAACCCTCAACATCATGTTTAGTACCTGCAGGCAATTCAACAACCGTCTCTGCAAGATTACCGATTGGCGATTCCGCATTTGTAGTTAATAAGACAATTTTTGCACCCTCAGATTGTGCTTTTTCAGCTAATAATCTTAAATGTTCTGTAGAACCTGAACCTGAAATAATAATAAACAAATCATGTTCTTTAATTGAAGGTGTTGTTGACTCACCTACAACGTAGGCATTTTTACCTAATTGATTTAAGCGCATTGCAAAACTATTAGCAACAAAACCTGAACGACCTTTACCAGCTGTAAATATGCGATCTGCACCTATAACATCATTAGCAAAACGTTCATACTCTGTATTATCTACTTGAGATAAAGTAGAATCTAACTCTTCAAGAATAAGACGATAATTATTAAATTCACTCATCTTATTTACCTTCAATAGCTGCTCTACATTGTTTTGCTGCTTCTACAGGATCGTCAGCATTCGCAATACCGCCACCAACAATAACTAAATCTGGATCTTCAGCAACAATATCTTTGATAGTATCTGGTTTAATACCACCTGCTACTGCAACCTTAGAGTTTTTGATAACAGATTTAACTGTACGCAAGCTGTCTAATGGAGATTTTCCTTCAGCTTGTAAGTCGTAACCTGTATGAACTGCGATATAGTCTGCACCCATCTCATCTAGTTCTTTAGCACGTTGTTCTAAGTTTTGCACTGCTATCATATCAACAAGCAATGCTTTTCCATGTTTATGCGCTTCTTCAACTGCTGCTTTAATTGAAGCATCTTCAGCAACACCTAAAATTGTAACAATATCTGCACCATATTTTACTGCTTGGCTCACTTCGTAATCTGCTGCATCCATAATTTTCAAGTCAGCTAATACTTTAGCATTATTAATATTTTCATTTAAATGTTGAACTGCAGGTAACCCTTCATTAATTACAATTGGCGTACCAATTTCAACAATATCTACATATTCTTCAACTTTTTGAGCTAATTTTGCTGCTTCTTCTTTATTTAATAAATCAATGGCTAATTGTAGTTCCAATGAAATTCATCCTTTCGTTTTGGGAAATTCTCTTTTGCTTATAGTTGTATACCCTTCGCTAAACTTATTAAACATATAAAATATTTTGTATATAAAACAACTATATAATTATAAACAATCTGGCGCTGCTTCATCGTCTACATAAACTTCAACATTAGGGTGTGTGTGTAAAATGGTCGCAGGTACATCTTCGGTAACCTGTTCATTTAACAGTTTACTTATAGCCTCTTTTTTCTTTGGACCAAATGCGAGTAGGATAATCCTTTTTGCTTTTAAAATACTTTTTACCCCCATTGAAACTGCTTGTCTAGGAACATCCTTTTCATTGTCAAAAAATCGACTATTTGCTTTTATGGTGCTTTCTGTTAAGTTCACCACATGTGTTTCACTATTGAAGTCAGTCCCTGGTTCATTAAAACCAATGTGACCATTTTCTCCAATTCCTAAAATTTGAATATCGATTGGCCCTCTTTCATCTAATAAATTGTTATATCGTTCCGCTTCTGCTTCTAGATTTTCTGATAAGCCATCAGGAATATGAATGTGATTTTTAACAAAATGAGGATATTGCTCAAATAGCACTTTATTCATGTAGGTATGGTAACTTTGTTGATGACTTGCTTTTAAACCTACATATTCATCTAAATTAAATGTTTCAACCTGCGACACATCAACTTTATTTTTGATTAATAAATTTACTAAGTAATGATATACGTCAGTCATAGTTCCACCAGTTGCTAAACCGAGTTTGGCATGAGGGTGCTGCTGTATTTGTTTAAACAACTCGCATGCTACATAAAATGACGCAAGATTTTTTGAATCTAAATTAATAATTTTCAATATCAAACACCTCTAATTTCAATATCACAATGATTGATGACTAACGCCTTACTCTTTTATATCTCTTAAATTATACTGTAACAAATGATTAAGATTTTAAACATATTAACGCTCTATATGTAATATTCAACGTTATTTCTTGAATTTTTCCTAATTAAATCGAGCATTCGTGTACAAATATACATAGCTTTCTAGTAAAATAGATAGATAAACGAGTTTGCTGGTAAATAATATGTTTATCGGTAGTCCGTCACTGACATATTGTTTAGTTTAAGGGAGTGAACGTGTTGGAACCAATTAAAGAACAAGAAGTGCTAGATTTATTAACTTCTTACTCAAATCAGCCTGTTTACCTACACGTTGAAACAACAAATGGTGCTTATGCAAATCATTTCGATCAACGCGTATTTAACGCTGGAACATTTTTAAGAAATATTGTCGTGACTTTTGAACATGCACAACTTAAAGGCGGCGACAAAGATCCATATCGTGTAGGTCTTAAATTAAAAGATGGTGGCTGGGTTTACGTGCAAGGACTTACGCACTATGAAGTTAATGAGAATAACGAATTTTTAATTGCAGGTTTTAATTATGAAGGACAATTGGCTGCTACAATAGAAATAAGTAAACAGCCATTTACTATATAAAGGAGGTTGCCAATCATGACTGATGAAAGACACGTACTTGTGATTTTCCCCCATCCTGATGATGAAACTTTTTCGTCTGCTGGAACTATCGCAAGTTACATTGAAAAAGGTATTCCCGTCACATATGCATGTCTTACCCTAGGACAAATGGGACGTAATCTAGGTAACCCTCCTTTTGCAACAAGAGAATCTTTACCATTTATACGTGAACGTGAGTTAGAAGAAGCATGCAAAGCAATTGGGATTACAGATTTAAGGAAAATGGGGTTAAGAGATAAAACTGTTGAATTTGAACCTTACGATCAAATGGATCAAATGATTCAATCACTTATTGACGAAACAAATCCATCATTAATTATTTCGTTCTATCCTAAATTTGCAGTTCACCCTGATCACGAGGCAACTGCAGAAGCTGTAGTACGTACAGTTGGACGCATGCATGAATCAGATCGACCCCGTCTTACACTTGTAGCGTTTAGCAATGATGCATCAGAAATTCTTGGAGAACCTGATATTCAAAATGACATATCTCAATATAGTGATATAAAACTTAAAGCTTTTGAAGCACATGCTTCACAAACAGGACCATTTTTAAAACAACTTGCTAGTCCCGAAATAGATGGTCAAGCACAAAGTTTCTTAAAAATAGAGCCATTTTGGACATATCACTTTGAATCTTAAATGGAGGTAAAACATGACAGAATTTGACTTATCCACTAGAGAGGGTCGTTGGAAACATTTCGGTTCTGTTGACCCTGTCAAAGGTACGAAACCAACTACTAAAAATGAAATGACCGATTTACAAAGTACTCATAAAAATTTCTTATTTGAAATAGAGGAAGTAGGCATTAAAAATTTAACTTATCCAGTTTTAATTGATCAGTACCAAACAGCTGGTTTATTTAGTTTTTCAACGAGTTTAAATAAAAATGAAAAAGGCATTAATATGAGTCGCATATTAGAAAGCGTTGAAAAACATTATGATAATGGCATTGAACTTGAATTTAACACACTACATCAATTGTTGCGTACTCTACAAGATAAAATGAATCAAAATGCTGCAGGTGTTGATGTGTCAGGTAAATGGTTCTTTGATCGTTATAGTCCTGTGACTAATATTAAAGCTGTAGGCCACGCAGATGTTACTTATGGTTTGGCTATTGAAAATCATACCGTTACACGCAAAGAATTAACTATTCAAGCCAAAGTAACAACACTATGTCCTTGCTCAAAAGAAATTAGTGAATATTCCGCACATAATCAACGTGGTATCGTTACAGTTAAAGCATATTTAGATAAAAATAATGATGTCATCGATGATTATAAAGATAAAATTTTAGACGCTATGGAAGCCAACGCTAGTTCTATCTTATATCCAATCTTAAAACGTCCTGATGAAAAACGAGTAACAGAACGCGCTTATGAAAATCCACGATTTGTTGAAGATTTAATTCGACTAATTGCAGCTGACTTAGTTGAATTTGACTGGATTGAAGGGTTCGATATTGAATGTCGTAATGAAGAGTCTATCCACCAGCATGATGCTTTCGCACGTCTGAAATATCGCAAATAAAACATTGAATTTCAACTACAATGCCAGTTGTATTTTTAGTTTATAAGATGCAACTGGCAATTTTTTAGCATCATCAATATCGATGATACATAATGTAACACAAAAGAAACTCACCCCATGCTAAACATTCAATGTTGAATTTATTAAAGGTCGTTACGAATCTAAATAAATCAGAAATTCTAGATTTAATTTATTGTAGTGTATTTATGCACTTGTAATTTACATACATATTATAACGTTTACAACCAACTTTAAGTCATCAGATTAAAGTATTTATTAATCACACATACGTGTTTACTAACAAATGAACTTCAAACAAATGCATCAATTCAATTATAGGTTACCTGAGCTATTGACAAACTATTTACATTTAATACATTCGACTAGTGAACCAAGAATGTGTCATGCTATGAAGAAAGGTGAAATTCATGATTACTGTATTAGTCATTACTATATTTTTTATTACAGTAACTTTAATAATTTGGCAACCAAAAGGATTAGATATAGGGATTTCTGCAGTCATCGGCGCGCTTTTAGCTATCGTTACTGGAGTAGTGAGTGTCTCAGATATATTAGAAGTGACAAGTATAGTTTAAAATGCCACACTTACCTTTGTCGCAGTTATCCTTATTTCATTAATCCTTGATGAAATAGGATTTTTTGAGTGGTCTGCCATACATATGGTTAAAGCATCACAAGGACATGGATTAAAAATGTTTGTGTTTATCATGATATTAGGTGCAATTATTGCAGCATTTTTTGCTAATGATGGAGCAACCTTAATTTTGACGCCTATCGCTTTAGCGATGATAAGAAATTTAGGTTTCAATAAAAAGCTAGTGTTTCCTTTTATTATAGCTTGTGGGTTTATCGTATATTCCACATCATTACCACTTGTTGTAAGTAATTTGGTTAACATTGTATCAGCAGATTACTTTGGTATTGAATTTGTTGAATATTTAAAGCGTATGTTTATACCTAATTTATTTTCTCTATTAGCTAGTATCTTAATATTATGGTTTTACTTTAGAAAATCCATCCCTAAAACATTTGATATATCAAGTATTTTTGAACCTAAAAATGCTATACGAGACACACGATTATTTAAAATTTCATGGATTATTTTAGCTTTATTACTTATAGGTTACTTAGTGAGTGAGTTCATCCCCTAATAAACAATGACATTTTAATAGAGTCTGATATAGTTGTCACATTGTGTAGTGATGCAGATGCAAACTGTCCAGTTTTACCTAAAAACGTCACTAAAGAACATTGGGGATTTGATGATCCTGCTGGTAAAGATTGGTCAGAATTTCAACGTGTAAGAGATGAGATTAAAGCAGCGATCGAAACATTTGCTCATAGAGTGTAACTTAACTCAAAACTTAAAACTCACTATTATTTATACTTTTCAACAAATTTAACAACATACTTCGCTATCATACTGATGAGTGAAACTACAATAACAGAAATATACTAAGTGGAGTAATCATGATAAACAACTAAAATCGTTTATTGTGGGTGCTATCACAATAGTTGTATTCACACACAATAAATTTTATTATAAGCTCGTTTGTAAGTGACTCGTTATTTTAAATTTTTTGATTATAAAGAGGTAAATATAGTTAGTAGTATGTATTTTCGTATAAATTATTTTTAAATGTTTATTAGTTTTATTAATATTATAAGTTTTTATTATGTTACAATGTTTGTAAAATAAACTTAACTATATGAGGTAAATTATGTACTATTTTGTAGGTAATAACATCGGTCATAAAACTGCTGGTATAGAAAAAGCAATGATTAATCGATTAAACCTATTTAAAGCATATCATTATCAAGCTAAAATCTTATTACTAGCATGGAATCGCTATTTAACTCAAACAGCATCGCAATATATTAATAGCGAAGATTATATAAACATGTATGATTATTTTCAAGAAGCAAGTAACGTAACATCAGTGTTCAGTAAAAATTGGATTCATTACTGGAGAAATGAATGTGGCTATACTATAAAACCTGTTTCTGAGACAAATGACGTTCGGATTTATGATCAACAACAATTTATAATGTATGCGCATTTTGCTGATGAAGCTTATCAAAAAATTGATTATATTAATTACTTTGATACATCTAGAAGAAAAATAAAAAGAGAGTTATACGATACACGTGGATTTTTAAGTTGCGTTAGAGTTTTATCAACGGACCAAAAAATACAAGCAGAGTACTATCTTTCTCCTCAAGGAAACGTGAAAATTGAAAAGTATTATGATATTAATTCAAATCATCCCTATGTGGCAAAAAAGATTATATTAAATCATTTAGGTAAAACGCACTTTTTAAACAATGAAACTGAGCTAGGTGCTTTTTTTATTGAAACAATATATCAAAGTAGTGACTTATTCTTTAGCGATCGTAACCTCGTTACATCACATATATTTAACATAGTTGCATCTTACATCCCTGTTATTGCAGTGTTACATAGCACTCATGTTAAAGATGTTACTGATTTAACGCATTCACCAATCAAAAATGTTTATAAAGGGGTTTTTGAACATTTACAAAGGTATAAAGCCATCATTGTTTCAACACAACAACAAAAAGCTGACGTAATTGAGAGAATCAGAGGAGTCATTCCAGTATATGCTATTCCAGTTGGTTATTCATCTTTTGAAATGAACGATGACTCTAATAAAAATAACTATGTTTCACCTAAAAAAATTATTTCTGTCGCAAGATACTCACCTGAAAAGCAATTGATACAACAAATTGAACTTATTAATAGGCTTAAAGATACGTTTCCAAATATCGAACTACATATGTATGGTTTTGGTAAAGAAGAACAACATTTAAAAGAACGCATTCAAGAATTAGGACTAGAAAAACACGTAATATTAAGAGGTTTTTTAAAAGATTTAACTGATGAATATCAAGATGCATATCTAAATTTAATAACAAGTAATATGGAAGGCTTTTCCTTAGCATTATTAGAATGTGAATCACATGGTGTGCCTTCTATCAGTTATGATATTCAATATGGTCCAGGTGAATTGATACAGGACGGTAAGAATGGATATTTAATAGAAAAGAATAATCAACACATGCTATTTGAAAAAGTAAAATTATTGCTCAACAACCCCCAACTTCAACAATCTTTTTCTCACCATTGTATTGAAACTGCACAAAAGTATTCTCAAACACAAATCATGTTACTGTGGAAAAATTTACTTCAACATTTTAACTAAAGCATAAAAACAAAAATCAAATTTTGCTATGAAGTCATTTATCATTAAATGGTTTCATAGTATTTTTTTGTATTACATAAAAAAATTTTTATTCATTCGATAAAAAGGAACCATGAATTCATTTAAAATTCACGGTTCCTCTATTAAATCACTGTCAGATTGTGAGTTACATCTGTTGCTCTAAAAATTATACATTTCAGTCATTTTTAATAAAAATGACCTTGTTTGCATCGTCTTTTTCACAAGATATGATAAACGTGAAAGTTATATTATAGTTTTAATCAACACCTTATATTTGTTGGACTAAATATACTTTCTATTCAAATGTCGTATCTGCTTCTTTCACTAATTTCATTTGAATAATTTAATTTTTATTTTTTCTATTTTTGCGACGCTTCCCTAATAATAACGCTCCTAAACCTGCAAATAAAGCTCCAAGTAATGTGCCTTTAGAATCATGATCTTCATTAGCTCCTGTATCCGGTAATTTATCTTTTGTATTCTTATCTGAGCTATTGTCTAATCCTGAGTCACTGTCTGAGTCGGAATCGCTGTCTGAATCTGAATCACTATCTGAGTCTGAGTCACTGTCTGAATCTGAATCACTATCGGAATCTGAGTCGCTGTCTGAGTCGGAATCGCTATCGGAGTCTGAGTCGTCGCTATCTGAGTCTGAATCACTATCTGAATCTGAGTCGTCATCATAGTATCCGTTATCTATACTAAAGTCATCATGATCAGTAATTGTTACATGGACTTCTTCCCCATCAGCATCCTGTTCGTCATCATCACCAGAATCTGTTGTTGTTTGAGTCATACCTGAAGGTTTATCAAAATGAACAATATAATTACCACTATTTAAATTATCAAATTGATACTTTCCATTTTCATCAGTTGTTGTTGTACTAATGATATTTCCGTTTTCATCTTTTAACGTCACTTTTACTCCAGAGATTCCTTTTTCATCATCACCTTGAATACCATCTTTATTAGTGTCATACCATACATAGTTCCCTAAGCTATATTTAGGTGTTTGATAAAATCCGCTATCAATAGTCATATCGTCTTGTCCGTTAATAGTTACCCATACAGAATTGCCTTCTGAGTCTAGTGCAGGATTTGTTCCTGAATGTTTAAGCGTCGGCGTATATCCTTCCGGTGTTTCGAATGTAATTTTATAAGTCAATCCGTTTTTTAACCCATCAAATTGATATTTCCCCTCTTCATCTGTTCTGACTGATTTTGAAGTTCCATCAGGATACGTCAAAGTTACCAATACATTACTAAGCGGTTTTTCATTATCATTTGTATTTTGAATACCATCTTTATCTACATCTTCCCATACGTAATCTCCGATTTTATAAGTTTTTTCAGGAGGCAAGTCACCTTGTCCTTGACCTGAACTTGTAGAGAAAGCAATTGTATTATCATAGGATGCTGTTCTAAACTCACCAGTATACTCATTTATAGTCGTTTGCATTGTCACAGTTTGCTGTATCGTCGTGTAATCGTCCTTATTAGGGTCATATTTACTAATAACTTTAATAATATATGGTGAATCTATATTACCAAAATTAATATTCACGTCATTATTATTTCCTAATTGGGCATAATCATCATTTGTGACATCTTCATATTCACTGTAATCATAAATTCTGTTACTATCTGGTAAATTTTGATTATCTCCAACCTTATAAACTTTAATGATTGTACTATCGTCGATAATTGTTGAACCTTCATCGCCATTCCCTGAAATATTTACATTTGTTTCTTTGGCTGAATAACGAAGAGGGTTAATATAAATCGTTTGCTCAACTGTATGGTTTTTCGTATCTATGTTTGTGAACATACTTTGAAGGTTAGCAGTCCGATTTTCGTTAGGTTTTTGATATTCAACCGTAATTGTTTTATTTACTGATGAAAGGGCCGTCTTATATTCTACATCTAACTTAGTGTTATTATTTGGAACCTTTGATTTATCAATGTATGATGTTAATTTAAGGTGCGCTTTAATATTTTCATATTTATCTACATAATCTGTAAAAGTGTAGGTAATTTGTTTATTTGTGTTGTCATAAGTACCTGTAGCGATGATTTCTCCAGAATTATCTTTTATTTTTGGTATTGCAAAACTATCGGTTAAATCTGATGGAACTGTATTCTTATCTATATTCACTGTCATCGTATCACCAGATTTCACCTTATCATCTACTTCAAAAGTTACATCATAGATTAAGTTTTCAGCATCATGTGCTTTAATAATACCATCACTATCATCATATCCTTCAGTAATACTTTGATCAGTAACTTTAATTAAATGATTAACATTCGAACCTTGTTCTGCCGCTAATTGATTTACGGTTACACGCTTACTCGATGGTTGGGCAGATGTTGTAGATAACGGTCTAACCTTATTTTCATATTCATTTATTGGTAAATTTAATAACTCATCTTGATTTGAAATTTTTTCATCTATATTTTTATAGCTAGACGGTTGACTTGTTATTGAATCTTCTCTTACTTTGTTAGGTTGCTCTATAGTATTCTCTTCTTTATTGGATTCAGTGTTACTCTCTATTATTTTAGAGTTAGCAAAATCTGATACGCGGGAATTTTCTTCATTATCACTTGTTTGAATAGATGCTTCACTATTTATTGTTGTATGAGATGGTTGTTGGGCAGTATCCATTGATGAATTTGAGGATTCGACTGATGAGGGTTCTTTTACCACTTCTTCTTTAAGCTGAGTATTATCTTGAGGGGTCTTTTGTAAAAATGTTGCTTCGTTTTCATCTACATTTGTTGTTGACTGTGTTATATCTTTAGAGCGATTTTCTATGGCATCGTTGCTATTCGTTTCTTCTTTTTTTATTTGGTTATCATCATCGGTGTTTATTGACTGACTATTATTGATTACATCATTCTTTTCTTCATTACTGGACTGATCATTGCTATCTGATAATTCATCATCCATATTCGAATCTTTAACGTCTTGTACTGTATTCTCCTCAGCTTTGGCCTCATTATGACCTAAACCAAACAATAATGTTGCACCTATTACAATAGACGCTGTACCTACTGTGAATTTTCTAATTGCATATTTATTGGATTTATTTGCTATAGGTTTCTTTTTAGTTAGTAAATTATTTTTTTTTAATCATAAAAACTCCTTATCTTTGACTATTTCAATGTAATTTTCAAGTAAAAATCGTTTCTAGAGTAAAATACAATATAGTATATAAGTCTTTTTTGCAATATTTTTTAAATATGTTAACAAACATTTAATAAACAGTTAATTAATTCGCTCTACATTTCTTAAAATTCTAATAACATAAATAGTTGAAATTATTACTATATTCATCAAAAAAATTGTCACCAAACTATTTCGAATGATAAAAATATAAATAACCGCGGTGTTTCATATTAGTATTATGCACATCTCTGTCACAGTGTTTTATGGAATATTTTAAAGTTAAATCTCAAAAATCATGTATATGTTTTATTAAGGCAATAAATATAAAGACTCCCTTTAATGTTTACTAAAAACATCAAAGGGAGCTAATTTAATGATATTGCTTGATAAAAACAAATCATAAAATATGATTATTTTAAGTGTTCATATGGACTATTTGTTACGAAGGATACAATTTGATCAACAAACAATTTTGCACGTAGTTGAAATTCATTATCTTCTAAGTATAAGGTACCATCTTCTAATTTAGCATAATCAGAGTCATGTGTAGCAATTTGCGTTGGTACAGCAATACCAAGTAAACTACGTACGATGACTCTTAAGTGTGATAATGGCTCAGAACTTACTATTCCTCCACTATTGCAAATGAGTCCCACGGGTTTCATTTTGAAATGGTCCATATTAAGGTGGTCAAGTGCATTTTTAAGAATACCTGAAAACGATCCATGATAATTTGGCGTTCCTAAAATTAAGAAATCTGCTTCCATTGCTTTACTCTGTAAAGATTTGACATTGTTTTTAATTTCATCAACTGCTTGTGTTGTACCAGCAAAATCCAATTGATGAATGGGTTTCTCAGCTAGGTCAAAGATTTCCACCTCAACATCATGTTCGCCGAGTTGACCTTTTAAATATTTTGATAAAGCGTTCGTATGAGACCCTACTTGAGCACTCCCTATAATAATTAAACCTTTCATTATTTTACACCTCTAAATTATTTTCTTCTTTTAATATTTTCATGATTGCTTTTCCAACTCCACTATTTTCATTGGTGTCTGTGACATATTTAGCAATATGTTTAACTTCGTCTGTAGCATTATTCATTGCTACTGGATAACCTACACGTTCTAGCATTGAAATATCATTTAAATTATCTCCTATTGCTATCACATCTGTTAAATCTATACCCAATTGATGAGCAATAGCTGATAAGGCAATGCCTTTTTGAGCGTTTGAATGAGTGATTTCTAGATTACCTCTTGATGATGAAGATACTGCTAAATTTGGTGATGATGCTAACGCTTGACCTACTTGGTCGATTTTACTTAAATCTGCATCAAAAGCTAACACCTTCATAATAAGTTCTCCAGGAATATCTTCAATTGAATCATAATTATCTACAACTTTTAAAGTACCGTTATCTATGCGTTTTTGTATATTATTTCGTATCTTGTCTACATCTGCTTTTTGACCCGCACGTTCTGCAATATCTATATAGATTGCTAAATCACGTTTAGGATCTTCTGTATATATGCCACGGTTTGTGTAAATTTGATAATAAATATGATTATTTTTAAGTGCTGTAGTAATTTTGTGTACTAAATCATGATTAAGATGCGATGTACTCATTATATTAAATGATTCATCACGAACTTCTGCACCATTCAAACATATGTAAGGTACTTTTAAGTCTGTTTCAGCAACAGGTGTTTGTGCCTCATAAAATGCTCTACCAGTTGCAATAACTACTGTAATGCCGTTCGCTTGCGCAAATTTTATCGCTTCTTGATTCATAGTGGTGATTTCATGACCAGCGTTAAGTAATGTTCCATCCATATCAGTTGCTATTAGCTTTATCATTAGTTGACCTCGTTTCCACTTATTTTAAAGTGATGCTATATGAATTTTTTTAATTGATTTAAAATTAATGTGTGTAGCATGTGTCTTAACTTCATCATTGTTATATGTTATCACACAATCTTTAACGATTTACTGGACTTCAAAAATACGTTTATTTATGTACGACATCATTTTAACAAATTTATATCCTTTTGTATCTTCCCCTGTTTTTCTGCTTTTTTCTTTTCACGTATTTCCTTAAAAAAACTTCTCAATAGTTCTGCACACTCTTCTTCTAAAATTCCTTTTTCTACGATTGCCCTATGATTAAACTGCGGTTGTTCTAATAAATTCATAAGACTTCCTGAACATCCTCCTTTGGGATCAGTAGCACCATACACAACCTTTGGAATACGGCTCATAATAATAGTGCCCGCACACATGACACAGGGCTCTAATGTAACATACAACGTACATTCTTCTAATCTCCAACTGCCGACAACTTCTGACGCCCGTTCTATCGCTATGTGCTCTGCATGGGCAGTAGGTTGCTGCAATGTTTCCCTTAAATTATGTGCACGTGCAATGACTTGATCCTCTTTAACAATAACTGCTCCGATTGGAACTTCTCCTAATGCTTTGGCTTTGTGTGCTTCATTAATTGCTAAGCGCATGTAATCATGATTTTTTTTCATATGTGTTGGAATACCTCACTTATGGTACAATACTCATTGTCTATCTTAACATTTGGAGAAGTGATTATGAATAAACCATTTATTGCAATCGAAGGACCTATAGGTGTTGGTAAATCCTCTCTTGCTCACCGATTAAGCAAGACGTTTGGTTTTTATGAAGAGAAAGAAATTGTTGATGAAAATCCATTTCTATCTGATTTTTATGATGATATAGAAAAGTGGAGTTTTCAAACTGAAATGTTCTTTTTATGTAACAGATATAAACAGATTAGAGATATTGAGTCGCTAAATCAAGGTATAGTTAGCGATTATCATATTCATAAAAATAAAATTTTTGCTAAAAATACTTTAGATGCTAAAGAATTTGATAAATTCAGTCGTATTTTTGATATTTTAACTGAAGATATCGAAATGCCAAATACAATTATCTTTTTAGATGCTGATTTAGATGTATTAAAATCTAGAATTGCACAACGTAATCGTAGCTTTGAATCTCAAATAGAAGATGACTATTTACTTACTTTAAAAAAAGATTATCTTGCTTATTATGAATCATTAAAGAATGACGGTGCAAATGTCATTCGAATTGATACATCTCAACAAGATTTCGTTAAAAATGATTACGATTACCAAAATATTTTAAATTTAGTAAAACCTATGATTGGAGAAAATAAAGATGAATAATTATGGTATTCCTCAAAATGCAGTAATAACCATTGCTGGCACTGTAGGGGTTGGTAAATCTACGTTAACACAAGCACTTGCTGACAAGTTAAATTTTAAAACTTCCTTTGAGAATGTAGACCATAATCCTTATTTAGATAAATTTTATCATAATTTTGAACGTTGGAGCTTTCATCTTCAAATTTACTTTCTTGCTGAACGTTTTAAGGAACAAAAACGCATGTTTGAGTATGGTGGCGGATTCGTTCAAGATCGTTCAATTTATGAAGATGTGGATATTTTTGCAAAAATGCACGAAGAACAAGGAACAATGAGTGCTGACGACTACCACACGTATTACGAATTATTTAATGCAATGGTTATGACACCTTATTTTCCAAAGCCTGATGTTCTGATTTATCTAGAATGTGATTATGATGAAGTAATTGATCGTATTCAACAGCGGGGACGTGACATGGAAATCAATACAGATCCAGAATATTGGAAAAAACTATTTAAACGGTATGAAAATTGGATTAACAATTTTAATGCATGTCCTGTTGTTCGACTTAATATTAATGAATATGACATACACGAAGACGTAGACTCCCTTGATTCAGTCATTGATAAAATTGCTCAAGTTATTAAAGCATACCGACAAGTGGATACAAGATAATATATCTAATTGTAGAAAATTAGAGCTTATATTTATATACTTTCACAAGTTATTTCATATACCTTTTACTCAAATATTAAAATAACAGATATAGCTATTATTAAGAATGTTGACAATATTTTATAAAAATTCTATGTTTATACTATAACTGAATTATATGCACTAGGGGTGTTTTTTAACTGAGATGGATATCATCCAAACCCTTTGAACCTGAACTAGCTTATACTAGCGGAGGAAAGTGTTGAATCTCATCTAATTATCATTCTGTCTTTATATATTGATTTGGATGCACAACTTTTCTCATGAAGGTTGTGCATTTTTTCTTATACAAATAAAAATTATTGGGGGCATAAAGATGAAAAAAACTGCAATTATCACGGGAAGTAGTCGTGGATTAGGCGCTAAAATTGCAATAACTTTACTAGAAAAAGGCTACAATGTTGTTGTTAATTACAAACAAAATAAGGATAAAGCTGAAAAATTAATTAGAAATTATAATCAAAGTAGGGCTATAGCTATTCAAGCTGATGTGACAGACAGAAACGATGTGAATCGAATGATTCAAACTGCCACACAACATTTTGGAAAAATAGATATAGTCATTAATAATGCACTTGTTGGTTTTAAATTTGATCCAAATCAGCAAAAATCGTTTAAAGATTTAACTTGGGAAGATTATCAACAACAACTTAATGGTACTTTAAAAGGAGCATTTAATGTGACTCAAAGCGTCATACCACAATTTATAGAACAACAAAGTGGATGCATTGTTAGTATTGGAACCAATTTGTATCAAAATCCAGTCGTACCTTATCATGAGTATACAACAGCAAAGGCAGGTCTCATTGGCTTTACTCGTAATATTGCTGCAGAACTTGGACAATATGGTATTACAGCAAATGTTGTTTCTGGAGGATTACTCAAAACGACTGATGCAAGTGCAGTCACTACACCTGAAGTATTTGATTTAATTGCTCAAACTACACCTCTTAGAAAAGTAACATCACCTCAAGATGTAGCCAATATGGTCGTATATCTCGCTTCAGATGAAGCACGTGGCGTAACAGGTCAAAATATTACCGTTGACGGTGGTTTAACAATGAACTAATTGTTTGTGTATTTTTTACAAAAAGATAATAATTAATGAGGTGTTCATATGACAAATAATCACTTTCTTAACATAGGTGTGTTACTGTATGGATGTGGTCATCATCAAGCGGCATGGCGTATGAAAGATTCTAATATTGAGGATATCGGCAACATATCTTATTATCAGCATTTAGCTCAAATAGCTGAAAAAGGTCTTTTGGATATCGTCTTTTTTGCAGATAATCAAGCCTTTAATGCAAGTGATAATACTACTATGCCCGCTTTTTGGTTTGATCCTATAATTAACTTATCAGCTATTGCACAAGTTACATCACATATAGGATTAGTGCCAACAATATCGAGTACATTTTCAAATCCATTCACCGCTTCTCGTCAATTATTAAGTCTAGACTACTTATCTCATGGCCGTGTGGGTTGGAATTTAGTCACATCCATGACAGATATTGAAGCCCAAAATCACAGTCTTCAATACTTACCAGAAAGACATGAGCGCTACAAAAAAGCAGATGAATTTGCATCGGTAATGAATCAGCTATTCACTTCTTGGTCAACTGCATCTTATGTACCAGATAAAAACAACAACAAAATTATTGAGTCTAAAGATATTAAACCTTTTTATCATGAGGGAGACTATTTTCAAGTACGAGGACCACATACAACACCACAAAGTCCTCAAGGTAAACCAGTATCTATGCAAGCCGGTGCGTCAAAAGAAGGTATTGCATTAGCAGCAAAATATGCTGATGCTGTTTACTCTGTTTCATGGGATATCAAGCAAGCACGTAGTTATAAAAAGAAATTGTCTGATGCTATTTCTAAAACTCAACATCCAGATAGAAAAATTAAAATTTTCCCTGGTTTAGTAACTTATGTAGGTGAAACCCATGAAAAAGCATTATCAAAAAAAGCAGAACTTGATCAAAAATTACCCATTGAAGATGCTTTAAAGCAACTCAGTTTTTTTGTTCAACAAGATTGTTCAGATTGGGAATTAGATGAACCAGTTCCTCCCTTACCTCCTGCTAAAAATTTCAAAGGTCCGATTGGTCGATATGAAACAGTTTTAGCCATTATAAAAGATAAACAACCGACTGTAAGAGAATTATTAGGTTACTTAAGTGCCGGTGGTGGTCATCTTACTCTTATAGGTACACCTGAGGAGATAGTGGATGAGATGGAGCAGTGGTTTAATGAAGGCGTTGCAGACGGCTTTAATCTGATGCCACCTTCATTACCCCATAGCCTTGAAGATTTTTTAAAATACATTATACCAGAACTACAACGTCGTGCTTTATTTAAAAATTCTTATAATCAATCTACACTACGTACATTATTAAATCTCGACTCATAAAACCGATGTTTTTTATGTATTATTAAAAGAAAAAGGACGTAGACGTGCGAATCGACTCACACATCTACGTCTTACTCAATTTAAAAACTTTATTTTCCGTATTGCTCTATAACTTGTTTAACATCTTTTGCACTATTAATGATGACATCTGCGTCGTAGAGTTCCTCTTTTTTAGCCACGCCTGTTAGCACACCGATAGCTAATCCTAAATGAGCATTAATCGCGGTTTTCATATCGTTGGCCGTATCTCCTACTATTGCTACCTTTTCTGGTTTAACATCAAAAGCATTAAATAGTGGATCTAAAACTTTAGGATGTGGCTTTTCTTCTGCGTGTGTTTCTGTAGAAATTACTAAATCAAAGAGATTTCTAGTTTGCGTTTCCTCCAGAAATTGATCGACTCCTTTTTTAGTATCACTTGTTACTATACCTATGTGATATCCTTCATTTCTAAGAGCTTGAATAGTTTCTTGTACACCATCAATCCAATTGTTTTCAGGCACTCTTGAATCAATGAGTTCCTGACTCGTATCCTTTGTCCAATCTGATGTTTCTTTACCTGTTACACCATTAAAAGACTCTATAATTTCACCTAATGAACCCGATCCCATAACAGAATCTGGCTTAATTTTTTTATCGATAATGCCTAATTGGCGATGTGCCGCTTCCTTATCATGTACTGGAAAGGTTTCTAAAAGTTGATCAACGAGACGTACGCCAATTTTTTCCCAACTACTGTCAAACTCAATCAATGTACCATCTTTATCAAATAATATCCATTCCAATTTTAATTCTCTCCTGAAAATGATTTTTATATTAATTATAGTTACATAAACTATTGTATTATAGATTACATGACAATTATAGGAAACTGAACTTTATTTAAGTATAAAAACTAAAATTGGGTTCAAAATTAAAAATGGCTATTTTCTTTAGGTACTTTTATTAATTAATACATACTTTAAAAGACTCTATTCATAATACGTTTTGTACATCACTAATCTAGAACTTGCTAAAAACAAAATGACTTAACTATACTTTGAAAATTTACTAGACATGACTAGATTTAGAGTTGTTTCACTATGATATAAATTTTTTAACTTATTATTTACCCATTGTTACAATTATCATAAATTAGAAAATTTAAATTCTTTTACTGAAAAAATTTGTTAAATAAATCTTTAACTAATCGTTCACTTGATTTACCATCTTTATATTTAAAATTTTTATTTAAAAACGGCTTCACCTTTTCTAATTCAAAATCATTATTTTCTAAAGCTAAAATAAGCTCATCAAAAGTTTTCACTATTTTACCAGGAACAAAGGTTTCATAAGGTTCATAAAAATCTCTCGTGTAAATATAATCTTCCAAATCAAAAGCATAAAAAAGCATTGGTTTTTTAAAAACTGAAAATTCATAGATTAAAGAAGAATAATCAGAGATTAAAATATCCGTAATGAACAATACATCATTTACTTCGCGGTAATTTGAAATATCTAAAAAATATTTACTATAAATTGCTGGGATATTTAATTTATTTCTAACAAAAGGATGCATTTTAAACAGAACAGTAGCTTGATGTTCTTCACAATAACTAGCTAATCTTGCAAAATTAATTTTAAAGAAAGGATAGTGTGCTGTGCGATGTCCATTTCCTCTAAATGTAGGTGCAAAAAGAATGACTTTTTTATTTTTTATAATTGGTAATTTTGTTTCTAAACTTTGTTTAATGCGTGTTTTATAAGATTCATCGAACAAAACATCCGTACGTGGAACACCTGTTGGAATAACCCTATGTTCTTCAATTCCAAAAGCTTCAGCATAGTAAAGAATATCATTATTTGACGAAACATAAGCTTTACTATAATTCCTATGTCCAATAGAGTCTATGAAAGGTCCTCCTTTTTTCCCAGTTCTACTAAATCCTACAGTCTTAAAAGCACCCACAGCATGCCATACTTGAACTATTTCTTGGTTTTCTCTAAATTGAAGTTTATATATCATCGGATGATAATCATCAACCAAGATATATTTAGATTTTCCTAAAAAATATGGAAATTTTAATTTATCAATAAACGATCTCCTATTTGCTATATTAGGTTTAAAAATAGAATGAATGACAAGTTTTTTGTCCAATTGTTGTTTAAGCATTTCTTCGTATATAAATTTAAAATTTCCTGACATATTTGCTCTAGAATCTGATGTAAACAAAACATGATTTTTATTATTCTTATATACTGTTTTGGAAATGTTAAATACCGACAAATATATTTTATCTCTCACATTGAAGCTAATTTTCCTCAAAGCTTTATGTAATATGTATGATAATTGCTTAAGTTTACTTATTTTCTTTATTTCAGATTTATATTGAACTTTAAAAATAAACTCATTAATTTCTTGGGATATTGCCGGAACAATGACGTAAGATTTAATCTCTTTGTTATTATATCTTTGGAAACTTTTACCATACTTTTTTAATAAATAACTTTTTTGTAACGATTGGGTCTCAAGTGAGTTGTAATCTCTTAACTCCTCTAAAGTCATCTGATTTTTTTTATCATTCAAAAATTTGGGGTTAATTTGGCAGACATATTCATCTTCTTGTCGGTTGATTAATATATAATTGCCTGTACCTAAAAAATTACCTTTTTCTAAAATAGCAATATTAAATCTTGCCTCAAAAGTTGACCCTTGAATATTAACATGATTGGCATTTAATAGTTTTGTTTCTGTTAGATTTCTAAGAAGGAAATTTCTTGTAGGTTTTACTCCTTCAAAATGTCCTTTGACGAAGAGTTGGACACGTTCCCAATAAATGTCATCTATAAATATATTTTGCTTTGTCATAGTTGTTTCCTTTTCTTTAAATATTCCATTTTAAAACTGTTTTTCCCCATGCGTTAGAAATATCATATTCGAACGCTGTAATGAGATCTTCTATGGTATTTATTTCAAATTCTTTACCTTTAAGTAATGCTAATTGATTAAGAACTTCAGGATATTTACGATACAATTCAATAGTTTTTTCAAAATCCTTTAAACCACTTCTGCTACTACCAATTATAGTTAAACCTTTTTCTAAAACCATTCTTGTATTCACTTGTATAGGCAGTTCGCTCACTCCTAATAAAGCGATACTCCCTTCAGGATTAATAATATTAATAATTTGTTCAATAGCCTGCTGACTTCCTTTACCACCCACGCATTCAAATGCATGATCAATTTTGATATGTTGAGGAATATTGTCAATTTGAATAATTTCATCTACAAATGAAAAACGGCTTAATTTATATAATGTTTTTCCAAAAACTATTATTTTTGTAGTAGGATATAGTTTTTTTAGTAAAACTGCAGTGATATACCCTAAATTACCGTCTCCCCATATCCCCAATGATTCAAATTGTGGTATTGCTTTTGATTGAAAACGATCTATTGCATGAACACTAACTGTAACTAATTCAGTATACGACGCTACACTCAAATCAATTTCTTGTGGTAAAGTGACTACTCTATCAGGTTTCATTACTATATAATCTTGCATAAAACCATCATAACCACTTGACTTAAAATGACTAGAAGTTAAATAATTTTCTGCAATAATATTATGCGATTTAGACGGTGTATTGGGAATCATAACAACCTTAGTTCCATTTTTCAGTCGATGTTCAGAGTCGTATACAATTTCACCTACACTTTCATGAATCAATGACATAGGTAATTTCTTAGATAAAATTTTGCTATCTCTATTTCCACAATAATATCTCAAGTCGGCTGCACAAATTGACAAATATAAGGGTCGAACAATAACTTTGCTATTATGATTATGTAAATCAATAGTTTTAAATGTTGCTTCAAATTGTCGTGGACTTACTAATTGATATACTTGATTAATCATTATCAACAGCTCCAGTAATAATTGAATTCGCAACTTTTAAATCATATGGTGTTGTTATTTTTATGTTAAATAACTCTCCTTTGACTAATTTTACTGGCTTACCCAATTCTACGAGTATTTTACACGCGTCAGTTAATATTTCCTTTTGAGATTGAGTTAACGATAAATAGCTATCCTTTAACTCTTTTATTTTAAAAGTTTGAGGCGTCTGTCCTTGATACATCTCACTTCTTATTGGAATCCCAGAAATAAATTGTGCATCATTTGAAGAAATGATAGTATCAACAGCATTAACAACCGTATCTACTGCACCATATTGACTGGCATATTCCACATTCTCTCTAATAATTCGATTTGTTAGAAATGGCCTAACTGCATCATGGGTAACGATGATATCTTCATCATTTAATTTTTTATGTTGCTCAATGCTTTCTATAATATTCATTATAGAGTGATTTCGGTCGTCTCCGCCTTGTATTACTTTTATTTTCTTATCGTCTAATTGATAATTGTTTAGCAAATCGAGCATATAATTGATCCACTTTTGAGGCGTGGCAATGATGATTTCATCAAAGTCCTTATACATTAAAAATTTTTCTACTGTATGAATAATAATAGGTTTTCCTTGTAATGATAAAAATTGTTTGGGTAATGGAACATTTCCCATTCTAGAACCAATACCACCTGCTAATATACCCGCATAAATCATTTTATCTCTCCTTATTCTTAGTTGTGTAAATAAAAAAAGACAGAAAAAACATACGTTAAAAAAGTTTCTCTGTCTAAATCTAATTAATTTATATTCATTTTATATCAATTGTATTTTACCACACACAACAAAAATATGAAATGAATAATTAATTAAAAAATATTTTTATATAAAAGGATTTTAAAAAGCAGATTGAAATTTAAAAATCAATCTGCCAAATAATAAATATACTATAGATGATAGTTAACAAATAATTGAAAACTCTATTTTTAATACTTAGGAACTTCTACTCTCCATCCGTATTTATCTTCTAATTTGCCACTTTGAATACCAGTATATGTGTCATATAATTTTTGAGTGATTTTACCAGGTTCATTGTTATTAATAACAATTTCTCTATCTTCATAGCGAAGTGTACCTACAGGAGAGATAACAGCTGCTGTACCTGAACCAAATACTTCTGTAAGTTCACCTTTATCATATGCGTTAAACAGCTCTTCTATAGAAACTCTTCTCTCTTCAACTTCATAACCTAAATCTTCAGCTAATTGAATAATTGACTTTCTAGTGATACCAGGCAAGATACTACCGTTTAATGCTGGCGTAACTACTTTTCCATTTTCTACGAAGAAAATATTCATACTACCAACTTCTTCAACATATTTTTGTTCAACACCATCAAGCCACAATACTTGGTCATAACCTAATTTATTAGCGTTTGTTTGTGCGAGTAAGCTGGCAGCATAGTTACCTGCAACTTTAGCGAAACCTACACCTCCACGTACTGCACGTACATATTCATCTTCGACATAAATTTTAGTTGACTTTAATGTGTCACCACCATAATAAGCGCCTGACGGAGATAAAATAATTAGTAATTTATATTGATGTGAAGAACGTACACCCAAAACACCTTCAGTAGCAAATACAAAAGGACGAATATATAACGATTGACCTTCGCCTTCAGGTACCCAATCTCGTTCAACGTCGATAAGCTGCTTCAACCCTTCTAATAATGCTTCTTCATCAACTTCTGGCATTTCTAAACGTGCTAAAGAATTATTAATACGTTTGAAGTTTTGATCTGGGCGGAATAATACAACTTCTCCATTATGTTTATAGGCTTTAAGGCCTTCAAAAACTGCCTGACCATAATGTAACCCTTGCGCTGCTGGTGAAATTTCAAATGGTGCGTACGGCACAATCTTCATATCATGCCATCCTTGATCAGCGTCATAATCAACACTTAACATATAGTCTGTGAAATATTGTCCAAATCCTAAGTTTGCTGTATCAGGTTTTTCTTTTAAAGACTCTCTTTTTTCGAATTTTACTTTTTCTGACATGACTGTTGCCTCCTAATATAATTCCAATTAAATAGATACACTAAATTATATCAATCGTGATTCTACTATTCAATGAATTTTCTAAATATTCAAAATAGATATTAATTTTATTATGTATACAGTATAAGTAAAACACTACCTTTATTAAGTTACAAGTTATGTTATTATCATCACCTATTTTTTCCGTAATTAAATTTGTGTTCTCATCGAAAATTAGCTTCTTTAAAAGTAGACTTGGAACTAAAATAGACTTTTCTTTACCCTATATATTATCATTCAATTTGACCATATGAGCCAAAAAACATCTGTATGAGATGATATATAAATCAGACAATTTGTGTAATGTAGTTACGCGAAAAACTGCTTCTAACTTCACTTGTCATCCAATTTTTTGATGCAGTATCTTTTATTAAAGTTTTAAAAGATAGCTATATACTTTAAAAAATCGGTATGGGCTCAGCATTCTTTTTGTTTTTTCTCAATTGCCTCTAACATCACTTTAGTCATAGTTGGTAAATCATATTTAGGATCAAATCCCCACTCTTCCTGAGCACAGCTCGTATCTATACTATCTGGCCAACTTAATGCAATATCTTGACGCTCTAAATCAATGTCATAATCTAAGGTGAAATCTGGATAGTATACTTGTATAGCTTGTTTTAGCATTTCAGGTTCAATACTCATCGCACTTAAGTTATAGCCATTTCTTGTTTTTAATTTAACACTGTCTTCTTCCATTAATTTGATAATCGCATCAATAGCATCTTCCATGTACATCATATCCATATAAGTGTAACGATTAATATAACTTGTATAATGTCCTTTTCTAACTGCCTTAAAATACATATCAACTGCATAATCTGTTATGCCACCGCCAGGTTCTTTAACATGTGAAATTAAACCAGGAAATCTAACGCTACGTGTATCTACTCCAAATTTGACATAATAATACTGACATAATAATTCCCCAGTTACTTTGTTTATACCATACATAGTCGTTGGTTGTTGTATTGTTAATTGAGGTGTATTTACTTTAGGTGTCGAAATACCAAAAGCTCCTATTGAACTTGGCGTAAAATATTTTAATTGATACCTTCTTGCTGCTTCGAGTGTATTTATAAGTCCCCCCATATTCAAATCCCAGGCAACTAGTGGTTTCTTTTCCGCTGTAGCAGAAAGCAGTGCAGCCATATGCATAAGTGTATCAGCATTGAAATATCTCACTGTTTCAAATAAACGATTTCTATCTGTAACATCTAAGATTTCAAAAGGACCGTTTTTAACTGGAGAGTGTGGTTCTGGCTTTCTTATATCAGTAGCTAATACATTTTCAGTTCCATATCTTTCTCTACACTTAATAACTAATTCAGTACCAATTTGACCAAGTGCTCCAGTGATTATTATTTTTTTCATAAACTAATCTCCTTATATTTAAATATAAAACGCAACTTTTGTAGAATGAACAATCCTCTTACTTAAAAAATATAATAATATGATGGTAATTTCTTTATAAAATATGTTCTTTATTTGTAAAGTCACGCGTACGTTAGTCTAACGTTTGTCTGAAGGCACAGTGACTGACGACTAAAAAGGTAGGTTTGCTCTTTGTTAGTAAAATACGATAAAATATATACTAAAAGTATTGAATTTTAAAGGGGATTTGTATTGTAGATGAAACGAAGTTCATACCTACGTCGTCAATCAAATTTAATTATATCTATGATTATTTTCGTTATTTTTTTAATTGTAGATATCAATGTACTTATTAATAAACATCAAGTTGTGCCTGTGCTATTATCAAGTATCAGTTTAATTATTTTTATCATGCTATTTGTAGTTGCATTGTTCAAATGTATAACTAATTATAAACATCAATCTTAGTTAAAAGTAATTTCCCTATCGTCAGATAAAAAATAAATAGAGCAGTTACGGGTCTACCTGCTCTATTTTTCCTAACATTGATTTAACCTAAGATTGTATTAATTTTTTATAAAAATATTGTGCCACAATGATATCTACAATTGCTAGACCGACCGATTTAAAGACTGTCACTTCTTCTTCAGTTTCGCGGCCAACTTTTTCACCAGAAATAATGTCGCCTAATTCACTATGTAGCATATTTTTAGTTAATATTCCTTCTGCTTGAGGAATTTTTAAATCACCTGTTTCTTCTAAAGCTGCTTCCATAGATTCAACAACAATTTTATTAGCAACAAGCATTGTTTCTGAAGGTATTTCTTGCATATCTGGTTTAAAGGATCCGACTGCATTTAAATGCACGCCTGGATGTAAAGAATGAGTATAAACGGGCTGATTTGCATTTGTTGCTGTAACTACAATATCTGCACTGTCTATCGCTTCATCTGCCGATCTAAATACACTCACTTTAATATTAAATCGATTTCGTATATTTTGAGCAAATTTTTCTGCTTTTTCGAACGTTCTACTTGCGATGTGAATTTTTTCAATATCTCTAACAGCAAGTATCGCTTCAATTAAACCTTCAGCTTGTACACCTGCCCCTATTACACTAAGTGTTTTAGCGTTTTCTTTTGCTAGATATTTAGTAGCTACACCTGAAATTGCACCAGTTCTTACTTTAGTAAGAAAACCACCATCTAATATAGACAATGTTTCTCCTGTTTCATAGTCACTTAAAATAACTGATCCAGTAATAGTCGCTTTCCCTTTTTTTGAATTTTCAGGTGCAAATGAGACTGTTTTAAGTCCAACGATATTTAATTCATCTGATAATGCTGGCATCACTAAATAACGATTTTGCTCATTAAATGGCAAAACATATCTTAATGGCGTTATCGTCTTATTCTCTGAAAAAGCTTGCAAAGCTTTTTCTACTTCTAAAATGACTTCATTCATGTCTAATAATTGAGCTTGTGTTTGCTCATCTATATATTTCATTATTATGAATCCCCCCCACGCGTTTAATGTATTATATAGGATTATTTAGATGGTTAAGTTTTTCACAAAGTTTAATATAACAAGATGTGTTAAATCGTAAGTCTCCATTAAAATTCTTTTGCTTAAATAAACTTAAAAGTCTAAGCTCCTATCTCAAATAATATTGACTTTAAAAAGCTCTTTTCTTCTAATCATTTTAAAAATAAAAATCATATATTTGCTTTATCACAATATATTCTTAATAATCATGATTATTTTGTATTAGGTATATGATATCGATGAACAGGTTTACCATTTTTTTTAATATAGGATTCAATTTGATATCCACCACATTTCTTCATCACTGTTTGAGAAGCAAAATTAAGTGGATTACAAGTCATAAGTACGACCTCTACATTTAATGTCTTAAGTTCATCTAAAGCCTTTTCTAGAAGGATAGTAGCGTAACCTTTCCCTCTATAAGATTTAGCTACACCGTATCCCACATGACCACCAATATTAGATAGTTTATCATTTAATTGATGTCTGATATCAACAGCACCTATAATAATTGAATCTTTAAAATAAAATAGTGTTGTAGTCGGTACAAAACCCTCATCAACTTCACTACAATTAAGCCGATCAACCATATTGTTAAATGAACTATAATTGGCAATATCTGTATTCCCTGGTACCACTTTTTCCTCATTTTCATACCACTCTTGAATATAATAATAGTATGCCTCTTTATCTTGATAGGTTATTGGTCTTATTTCCTCCACTTAAATACCCCATAACTTATATTATTGATAACTCTATTTTAATGTGATTAACTGTGAACATCAAAAATTATAACAAACTATATCATAATAATTTTATATTTCTACATATAAGTTAAGGTATTATTTTATAATAATTTTCTTACTTTTTAATTTTTTCCACTTCTAATAAACTATAATTACTAATTCTAATATTCCTTTAGCCAGAACTTCATATAATATTAAAATGTCGTATACCAATTAAATTCTTAGAAATACGCCTAATTCACATCACTACCTAGTATTTTAGTATTCTACATATTTTTGAATACTTTTACATAAACTTTATCTTCTATAATAACAGTTAATAACAAAAATTTTATGGACGATTTTTTCTTATTAATTTTAAGTGAGGTATTATGATTTGTGTTGTATTTTTATGGGGCTATTCATTTATATTTAATCATTTTAATGTTTCCAAATCTTAATAGATAGTGTAAAAAACGTGTGATATCTTAATAACAAAACAAAGTCTATTTAAGCTAAAACAATAATGATATACTAATATCAATAATTAAGATGGAAGAAGTGATACATGTGTTTGATTGGTTTCAATTAGCAAGTAATAAAGAAAAGAGAATGGTGCAATTACGACGATATTTGCATCAATACCCAGAACTTTCTTTTGAGGAAAAACGTACGCATGATTTTATTGTAAATCAATTGAGCCAATTAGCATGCACCATAGAAACACCAGTTGGACGTAATGGTATAAAAGCAACTTTTAAAGGATCTGATTCAAATGGACCAACGATTGCATTACGAGCAGATTTCGATGCACTACCTGTTCAAGAATTAAATGATGTACCCTATCGTTCAAAAAATAAAGGGTGCATGCATGCTTGTGGACATGACGGACATACAGCTATTTTGCTTGGAGTAGCTGAAATTGTTCATGAGCATCGTCATTTATTGAAAGGTAATGTTGTTTTTATATTCCAATATGGTGAGGAAATTATGCCAGGTGGTTCTCAAGAGATGATTGATGATGGCTGTCTACAGAATGTCGATAAAATATATGGCACACACTTATGGAGTGGTTATCCATCTGGGACAATCTATTCTAGACCTGGAGCAATAATGGCTTCACCAGATGAATTTAGTGTGACTATATATGGAAAAGGTGGTCACGGTGCAAAACCACACGAAACAATAGACCCTATTGTCATTATGGCTGAGTTTATTTTAAGTGCCCAAAAAATAATTTCTCGAACAATTGATCCAGTAAAGGAAGCTGTTCTTACTTTCGGAATGATTCAAGCAGGATCAACAGATAGTGTTATTCCAGATACAGCTTTTTGTAAAGGTACTGTACGTACTTTTGACACAAAATTACAAAGTCATGTTCAAAATAAAATGGATAAGCTCTTACAAGGTTTATCTTTATCAAACGATATTACATATGAATTGGAATATATTAAAGGTTATTTACCAGTACACAATCATCAACAATCATATGATGTAGTCAAACAAGCAGCTAATGATTTACATTTAAGATTTAATGAGTCAGACTTAATGATGATTGGTGAGGACTTTTCACATTACCTTAAAGTACGACCTGGTGCATTCTTCTTAACTGGTTGTGGTAATAAAGACAAAGGCATTACTGCACCTCATCATAATCCTCATTTTGACATTGATGAATCTTCATTAAAATATGCAGCTAGTGAATTTTTAAAAATATTAGAAATTGAAAATGTTTTTTAACAAGAGGATAACTAAGTGTATTAAATCATTTAAATAAAATAGCATAATGAACATTGAATGAGTTATATTCAGAGATATAACAAAAAAAGACTCCCAAATGGGAGTCTTTTTTGATGAATAATATATTATTCAAAGATTTCAGTTACAACGCCTGATCCAACAGTACGTCCACCTTCACGAATTGAGAAACGAGTTCCGTCTTCGATAGCGATTGGAGCGATTAATTCAACTGTCATTTCAACGTTGTCGCCAGGCATAACCATTTCTGTACCTTCTGGTAAGTTTACAACACCAGTTACGTCAGTAGTACGGAAATAGAATTGTGGGCGATAGTTAGTGAAGAATGGAGTGTGACGTCCACCTTCATCTTTAGATAATACGTATACTTCAGCTTTGAATTTTGTGTGTGGTGTAATAGAACCAGGAGCAGCTAATACTTGACCACGTTGTACGTCTTCACGTGCAACACCACGTAATAAAGCACCGATGTTGTCACCAGCTTCAGCGTAGTCTAATAATTTACGGAACATTTCTACACCAGTAACAGTTGTTTTAGAAGTTTCGTGCATACCGATGATTTCAACTTCTTCACCAACTTTGATTTGACCACGTTCAACACGGCCTGTAGCAACAGTACCACGACCAGTGATTGAGAATACGTCCTCAACTGGCATCATGAATGGTTTGTCAGAATCACGTTCTGGAGTTGGAATGTAATCATCAACTGCTTGCATTAAGTCTAAGATTTTTTGTTCGTATTCAGCATCGCCTTCTAATGCTTTTAATGCAGAACCAGCGATTACAGGTACATCGTCACCTGGGAAGTCATATTCGCTTAATAAGTCACGAACTTCCATTTCAACTAATTCTAATAATTCTTCGTCGTCTACCATGTCAACTTTGTTTAAGAATACAACTAATGCTGGTACACCAACGTTACGTGATAATAAGATGTGTTCACGAGTTTGTGGCATTGGACCGTCAGCAGCAGATACAACTAAGATACCGCCGTCCATTTGAGCTGCACCAGTGATCATGTTTTTAACATAGTCAGCGTGTCCTGGGCAGTCAACGTGAGCATAGTGACGTTTGTCAGTTTGGTATTCGATATGTGCAGTATTGATTGTAATACCACGTTCTTTTTCTTCTGGAGCGTTGTCAATCATATCGTATGATTGTGCAACAGTGTCACCATTTTTAGCTAATACAGTTGCGATAGCAGCTGTTAAAGTTGTTTTACCATGGTCAACGTGACCGATAGTACCAATATTGGCATGTTCTTTTGAGCGATCAAATTTTTCTTTTGCCATTATTAAATCTCTCCTATTCTTAATAAAAGTTATTTCAAATTTATCTCTCATGATAGTTTCTCACCATCATGAGAAGAAAATTGATTGAGTGTAGCATAAAAGAATTTATAATTCTTTTATAATGCATTTACCCCTAAAAATCAAATCATAAAAATGTCAGCTTATAAATAAGCTCAACCTGTATTTTAACCTAGCATAGCTAGTCTTAACAAGTTATATTATTCACCTTTATTTTTCTTGATGATTTCTTCAGCAATTGATTTAGGAACTTCTGCATAGTGGTCAAAGTACATTGTGTAAGTACCGCGACCTTGCGTGTTAGAACGTAATGAAGTTGCATAACCAAACATTTCTGAAAGTGGTACATATGCGTTAACAACTTGAGCATTACCACGTGGTTCCATACCGTCTACACGTCCACGACGAGCAGTCACGTCACCCATGATATCACCCATATATTCTTCAGGCATTTCGATAGTAACTTTCATCATTGGTTCTAAGATAACTGGATCACATTTTTTAGCAGCTTCTTTAAGCGCTAATGATGCAGCAATTTTGAAGGCCATTTCAGATGAATCGACATCATGATAAGAACCATCAAATAATTTAGCTTTAACATCAATTAATGGATAACCAGCTAAGACACCATTTTCCATAGCATCTTTAAGACCTTGTTCAACTGATGGAATGTATTCACGAGGAACTACACCACCAACAATAGCGTTTTCGAATTCGAAACCGCCACCTGTTTCGTTAGGAGTGAATTCAATATGAACATCACCATATTGACCACGACCACCAGATTGACGTGAGAATTTACCTTGAACTTGTGCAGGTTGTTTAAATGTTTCACGATAAGAAACCATTGGAGCACCTACGTTACATTCAACGTTGAATTCTTTCTTCATACGGTCAACTAAAATATCTAAGTGTAATTCACCCATACCACCGATGATAACTTGTCCAGTTTCTTCATCTGTGTGTGCATGGAATGTTGGGTCTTCTTCTTGTAATTTAACTAAAGCTTGAGTCATTTTATCTTGGTCAGCTTTAGATTTTGGTTCAACTGATAAGTGGATAACTGGTTCTGGGAATTCCATTGATTCCAAGATAATGTCATTTTTCTCTCCACATAAAGTATCACCAGTACCTGTTTCTTTAAGGCCTACTGCAGCTGCAATTTCACCTGAATAAACAGTGTCAATTTCTTGACGTGAGTTCGCGTGCATTTGTAATAAACGTCCAACACGTTCACGTTTATCTTTAGAAGAGTTCTTCACATATGAACCTGAAGATAATGTTCCAGAGTATACACGGAAGAATGTTAATTTACCAACATAAGGGTCAGTCATAACTTTAAATGCCAAAGCAGCAAATTCTGCTGAATCATCTGGTTTAGCAACAACTTCTTCATCAGGGTTGTTCGCACGATGACCAATAATTGGTTTAACATCTAATGGTGAAGGTAAATAATCAATTACTGCATTAAGCATTAATTGAACACCTTTGTTTTTGAACGCTGTACCACAAAGTACTGGGTAGAATTCTACGTCAGTAGTAGCTTGGCGGATAGCATCTTTTAATTCATCAACTGAAATCTCTTCATCCCCAAGATATTTCTCCATTAAATCGTCGTTGTTTTCAGCAACAGCTTCAATTAATTGAGCGCGAGCTTCTTCAGCTCTTTCTTTATGGTCTTCTGGAATTTCGATTTCATCGATTTCTGTACCTAGGTCGTTTGTATATTTAAAGCATTTCATTTCTACTAAGTCAATGATTGCTTCAAATTCATCTTCTGCACCAATAGGTAATTGAATAGGTGCTGCATTTGCTTGTAAACGATCATGTAAAGTGCTTACTGAATATTCAAAGTTCGCACCTAATTTGTCCATTTTGTTTACAAAAACAATACGAGGTACACCATAAGTTGTTGCTTGACGCCAAACTGTTTCAGTTTGAGGTTCTACACCTGATTGTGCATCAAGTACAGTAACGGCACCATCAAGTACACGTAATGAACGTTCAACTTCAACTGTGAAGTCTACGTGTCCAGGAGTATCAATGATGTTTACACGGTGACCTTGCCATTGTGCAGTTGTAGCAGCAGATGTGATAGTAATACCACGGTCTTGCTCTTGTTCCATCCAGTCCATTTGTGAAGCACCTTCATGTGTTTCACCAATTTTATGGATACGACCTGTGTAGTAAAGAATACGTTCAGTCGTAGTTGTCTTACCAGCATCAATGTGAGCCATGATACCGATATTACGAGTATTTTTCAAAGAAAAGTCTCTTGCCATGTATTTTTTCTCCTTCCAGTATTTACTGAATAAGTACTATAGATATGGCGATGCCCTAAGCATGAGCCATTTATTGGTAAACCATATAACGGAACACACTCAGGGTAATTGCTTTAATCTTACCAACGGTAGTGAGCAAATGCTTTGTTCGCTTCAGCCATTTTGTGAGTGTCTTCACGTTTTTTGACTGCACCACCTGTATTATTTGCAGCATCTAAGATTTCGTTAGCTAAACGGTCTTCCATAGTTTTTTCACCACGAAGACGCGCATAGTTAACTAACCAACGTAATCCAAGAGTAGTACGACGTTCTGGGCGCACCTCAACTGGTACTTGGTAGTTAGAACCACCTACACGACGAGCTTTAACTTCTAATACTGGCATGATATTATTAATTGCTTCTTCGAACACTTCTAATGCATCACGACCACTACGTTGTTCAACAAGATCAAATGCAGAATAAAGAATTCTTTGAGCTGTTCCACGTTTACCGTCTAACATAATTTTGTTAATTAATTTAGTAACTAACTTAGAGTTATGAATTGGATCTGGTAATACATCTCTTTTAGGTACTGATCCTTTACGAGGCATAATCTAAATCCTCCCTTCCTATTATAGTATATTATTTAAAAATATATTTAAAATTTACGTAATCTTAAACTTAATTTTTTGGTTTTTTAGTTCCGTATAATGAACGTCCTTGTCTACGTCCATCAACACCTGAAGTATCAAGTGCACCACGTACGATATGGTAACGCACACCAGGTAAGTCTTTCACTCGTCCACCACGAACAAGTACAACACTGTGTTCTTGTAAGTTGTGTCCGATACCAGGAATGTATGCGTTAACTTCAATGTTATTTGATAAACGCACACGTGCATATTTACGTAACGCAGAGTTAGGTTTTTTAGGTGTCATTGTACCTACACGAGTACATACACCACGTTTTTGAGGTGAGTTTAAGTTAGTAAATTGTTTCTTTTTACTATTGAAACCTCTGTTTAAAGCTGGTGAATCTGATTGTTTCGTTTTGCTTTTTCTTGGTTTACGTACTAATTGGTTAATAGTTGGCATTGAATATGTCCTCCTCTCTTCATTTTTTAATCCCACACATCCAGGTGGTTCATTTTAAGGTTAAATAAAATTTAGTAAGTAAAACACTTACTAATTCTCACTTATTAATGCAACTATTGTCGCATTAACATTAATACCTACATATTTTCCTAACGCACGTTGGCTAGAAAAAAATGATACTGGTATATTTTTATGATTGATATAGCTTAACACGCGAGTTAGCAAATGAACTTCAACGTCTTGAGCAATAATCAATGATGTAACTTGACCTTTCTTTAACGCTTTAAGCGTTTCTTTAAGACCAACTACATATTGTTGTTTGTTAAAGCGTGCAACTTTTTCATTAGACATCTAAATATCCTCCAAAGTTCTGCTTGCATCAACCTTTAATATATTAACATTATTTGTTACTAGTAGTCAACAACTTATATTTGCATTTATAAATAAAATACAAAGCACTTCAAAATTTCATAGTAATTATTACAATATCTATAATTTGTAGCAAAAAAGAAAAGAGTGGGACATAAATTAAACTAAACGCATCGTCCCACTCTTGAATGATAACTCTGGCACAAATATTTTCGTCTGAAAATTTCTGTACTAGAATTTTATGGCTCATAATTTTCGCCTAATAATTGATTTGTGACAATGTCATAAATCGAAATCTAATTAGACTCGTTATTCTATCGTTTCAACTTCTTCACTTGTTTCTGTTACTGGTGCAGTAGCTTTATCGTATTGAATATCACTGTAACGTCTCATACCAGTACCAGCAGGAATTAACTTACCAATAATAACATTCTCTTTAAGACCAAGTAAATCATCACGTTTACCTTTAATAGCTGCATCAGTAAGCACACGTGTTGTTTCTTGGAATGAAGCTGCTGATAAGAAGCTTTCAGTTTCCAGAGAAGCTTTAGTAATACCAAGTAATACTGGTTTAGCTGTAGCTGGACGTTTACGATGTTTGAATGCATCTCTGTTAGCGTCAGTAAAGTTATGAATATCAACTAATGAACCTGGTAATAATTTAGTGTCACCAGCCTCAATGATGCGAACTTTACGTAACATTTGTCTTACCATAACTTCAACGTGTTTGTCGTCAATTTCAACACCTTGCATACGGTAAACTTTTTGTACTTCTTTTAATAGGTAACTTTCAGTTGCATTTAGGCCTGCTACAGATAAATAGTTTTTAGGTTCAATTGATCCTTCTGTTAGAACTTCACCACGTTCAACAGATTGACCTATTTCAACTTTAAGTCTTGAAGTACCTGATGCTAGATAAGATCTAGTTTCATTAGCACCTTTAACAATTATTTCTTGTTGGCGATCTTTTGCTAATTTAATATCATCAACTACACCTTCGATTTCAGTAATCACAGCTTGACCTTTTGGATTACGTGCCTCAAAGATTTCTTGGATACGAGGAAGACCTTGAGTGATGTCACTTCCTGCTACCCCACCAGTGTGGAATGTACGCATTGTAAGTTGGGTACCTGGTTCACCGATAGATTGAGCGGCAATTGTACCAACTGCTTCACCCACTTCAACTTTTTCACCAGTAGCAAGGTTTTTACCATAACATTTTTCACATACACCATGACGTGTGTTACATGTAAATGCTGAGCGTATATACATTTGCTCAATACCTGCATCAGTGATTTGTTTTGCAATATCTGGTGTTATTAATTCGTCTGGACGAATAATTACTTCGTCTGTTTCAGGATGGCGAATTGTTTCTTTAGAATAACGACCTTCGATACGTTCGATAAATGGTTCAATCATTTCAGTTCCTTCTTTTATATCAGAAACTAATAAACCACGGTCTGTACCACAATCTTCTTCACGAACGATAACATCTTGTGCTACATCAACAAGACGACGAGTAAGGTAACCAGAGTCAGCTGTTTTAAGTGCTGTATCGGCAAGACCTTTACGCGCACCGTGTGTAGAAATAAAGTATTCTAATACCGTTAAACCTTCACGGAATGAAGATGTGATTGGTAATTCTATAATCTTACCAGATGGTGCTGCCATTAAACCACGCATACCAGCTAATTGAGTGAAGTTTGATGCATTACCACGGGCACCAGAATCACTCATCATGAATATTGGGTTAGTTTTCTCAAGAGACTGCATTAATTCGCCTTGAATTTGGTCTTTTGCGTCAGTCCAAATTTCTACAACCGCATTGTAACGCTCGTCTTCAGTGATTAAACCACGATTATATTGTTTAGTCACACGTTCAACTAATTTTTCATGTTCATCTAAAATGTCTTGTTTATCTGGAAGTACAACAATGTCAGAAACACCAACAGTAATACCAGCTTTAGATGAGAATTTGAATCCTAAATCTTTCATTCTATCAAGCATCATTGAAGTATCAGTAATGCTAAATCTATTGAATACTTCTGCGATGATATTTCCTAAGAACTTTTTGTTGAAAGGTTCAATAAGTTCTGCATTATCAAAGTATTCTTTTAGTCCACCTTCACCTAATTGCGTAGGATCAACAAAGTATTTATCAGGTGTCGTTCTTTCTAGGTTAGCTTGACTTGGTTCATTGATGTATGCAAATGAATCAGGAATAATTTCATTGAAAATAATTTTACCTACTGATGTAGCTAAAATTTTGCTATTTTGCTCATCAGTAAACGTTGGATTATTGAATGAATTAGCATGAACACCAATACGAGTGTGTAGATGTACATAACCATTTGCATAAGCTTTTAAAACCTCATTAGTATCGTTAAAGATTGCACCAGTATTCACGGCATCTTTTCGCTCTAATGTTAGGTAATAGTTACCTAAAACCATATCTTGTGATGGTGTTACAACCGGCTTACCATCTTTAGGGTTTAGGATGTTTTGTGCTGCAAGCATAAGCATACGTGCTTCAGCTTGAGCTTCTTTTGATAATGGAACGTGAACAGCCATTTGGTCACCATCAAAGTCTGCATTATAAGCAGTTGTAACAAGAGGGTGAAGGCGAATTGCACGACCTTCTACTAGAGTAGGTTCAAATGCCTGAATACCTAATCTGTGTAATGTTGGAGCACGGTTTAATAGTACTGGATGCTCAGTTATAACATCTTCAAGCACATCCCAAACTTCATCGTCCATACGTTCAATTTTACTTTTAGCATTTTTAATGTTTGTAGCAATTTCACGTTGAACTAACTCTTTCATAACGAATGGTTTAAATAATTCAAGCGCCATTTCTTTTGGTAAACCACATTGATACATTTTCAAGCTTGGTCCAACTGCGATAACTGAACGTCCTGAATAGTCAACACGTTTACCTAGTAAGTTTTGACGGAAACGTCCTTGCTTACCTTTAAGCATATGTGAAAGAGATTTCAATGGACGGTTACCTGGTCCTGTTACAGGGCGACCACGACGACCATTGTCAATTAAAGCATCGACTGCTTCTTGTAACATACGTTTTTCATTTTGAACGATGATACCTGGTGCTCCAAGGTCTAATAAACGTTTCAAACGGTTGTTACGGTTGATAACACGACGATACAAGTCATTTAAATCACTTGTAGCGAAACGTCCACCGTCTAATTGAACCATCGGACGAATTTCAGGTGGTATAATAGGTAATACATCTAAAATCATCCAAGAAGGATTATTCCCAGAATTTCTAAATGACTCAACTACCTCTAAACGTTTAATCGCACGTGTTAATCTTTGACCTGTTGCAGATTCAAGCTCATCACGTAACTCTTTTAATTCTTCATCTAAATCAATTTCTTCTAATAGGTCTTTAATACCTTCTGCACCCATTTTGGCAACAAATTGATTTGGGTACTTGTCATAATATTCTCTGAATTCAGCTTCAGATAATAATGTTTTCTTTTCAAGTCCAGTTGGTCCTGGATCAACTACAACATATGAAGCGAAGTATATTACTTCTTCTAATGCTCTAGGAGACATATCTAATAATAGCCCCATACGACTTGGAATTCCTTTGAAATACCAAATGTGAGATACGGGTGCTGCTAATTCAATATGACCCATTCTTTCACGACGCACTTTTGATTTCGTTACTTCAACGCCACATCTATCACATACCATACCTTTGTAGCGTACACGTTTGTACTTACCACAACTACATTCCCAATCTTTAGTAGGTCCGAAAATTCTTTCACAGAATAGACCATCTTTTTCAGGCTTAAGTGTACGGTAATTTATTGTTTCAGGTTTCTTAACTTCACCATAAGACCAAGAGCGAATTTTTTCAGGTGAAGCTAATCCTATTTTCATATAATGGAAATTATTTACATCAATCAAGGAGCCTACCTCCTTCAATTTAGATTAGCTGTGCTATTTGATTGATTACATTCATTGAAATTAAATACCTTAAAGAGGTTGAAATGACTAGCATTCCATACCTCTAAGGTTTTAGTTATCTTAAGTGCTTATTAATCAGTAGTTTCTTTTTGTGATTCTGGAGCACTCTTTTGTTGTAAATCTACTTTGCGTTCTGCTGCATCTTCGTCATCAACATCAGCCATTTCGATTTCATTATCATGCTCATCCATCACTTTAACATCTAAACCTAAACTTTGTAGTTCTTTCATCAATACTCGGAATGATTCTGGAACACTAGGTCTAGAAATGTTCTCACCTTTAACTATAGACTCGTAAGTTTTAACACGACCTACAGTATCATCAGATTTATAAGTTAAGATTTCTTGTAAAGTATAAGCAGCACCATAAGCTTCAAGTGCCCATACCTCCATCTCACCGAAACGTTGACCACCGAATTGTGCTTTACCACCTAATGGTTGTTGTGTAACAAGTGAGTATGGTCCAGTAGAACGTGCATGTAACTTATCATCTACCATGTGTGCAAGTTTAAGCATGTACATAACACCAACTGAAATACGATTGTCGAATGGTTCACCAGTTCGTCCATCGTATAGGACAGTTTTACCGTCACGCGCCATTCCAGCTTCTTCGATAGTTGACCAAACGTCATCATCGTTGGCACCATCAAACACTGGGGAAGCAACGTGAATTCCTAAGTTTTTAGCTGCCATACCTAAATGTAATTCTAATACTTGTCCAATGTTCATACGTGATGGTACACCTAATGGGTTTAACATAATATCGATTGGTCGACCATCTGGTAAATAAGGCATATCTTCTTCTGGAACAATCTTAGAAATAACACCTTTGTTACCGTGACGACCACACATTTTGTCCCCAACATGTATTTTACGTTTTTGGACAATATATACACGTACTAATTGGTTAACTCCAGGAGATAGAGTGTCGTCTCCTTCTTCACGATTAAAGACTTTAACATCTAAAACGATACCGCCAGCACCATGAGGTACACGTAATGATGTATCACGAACTTCACGTGCTTTTTCACCAAAGATAGCGTGTAATAATCTCTCTTCAGCTGTTAATTCAGTTACACCTTTAGGCGTTACTTTACCTACTAAGATGTCACCATCTTTAACTTCTGCACCAACATAAACGATACCACGATCATCTAAGTTCTTAAGTGCACTTTCAGATACGTTTGGAATATCACGTGTGATTTCCTCAGGTCCTAATTTCGTATCACGAGCTTCTGACTCATACTCTTCAATATGAATAGATGTATATACATCATCTTTAACTAGTCGTTCACTCATAATTACAGCATCCTCATAGTTGTAACCGTCCCATGTCATGAAACCGACAACTACATTTCGTCCTAATGCCATTTCTCCTAATTCCATTGAAGGACCGTCCGCTAAAATCTCATTATATTCAACAACATCACCAATTGATACAATCGGACGTTGGTTATAACAAGTACCAGAGTTTGAACGCTTGAACTTCGCTAAAGGATAACGATCTAATTCACCTTCATGTTCAGTTCCATTTTCTTCGACTAAACGACGAACTAAAATTTCATTAGATTCAACATGCTCAACGCGTCCTCTATGCTTAGCAGTAATTGCAGCACCAGAGTCTCTTGCGGCTACGTGTTCCATACCTGTACCCACAAATGGAGCTTCAGGATTCATTAAAGGCACCGCTTGACGTTGCATGTTTGCTCCCATTAACGCACGGTTAGAGTCGTCATTTTCTAAGAATGGAATACATGCTGTTGCTGCTGAAACAACTTGTTTTGGTGATACGTCCATGTAATCCATTTTTTCTTTAGCCATAACAGTGTTATTACCACGGAAACGACAAACAACTTCATCATCTAAGAAACGACCATTTTCATCAAGTCTAGAATTAGCCTGTGCAACAACGTAGCTATCCTCTTCATCAGCTGTCAAATAATCTATTTGATCAGTGATTGAGTTTGTATCTAAATCCACTTTACGATATGGCGTTTCAATAAAACCAAATTCATTCACTCTAGCATAACTTGACAATGAGTTCATTAAACCAATATTAGGACCCTCAGGTGTTTCAATTGGACACATACGCCCATAGTGAGAGTAGTGAACGTCACGCACTTCCATTTGAGCACGTTCACGTGTTAATCCACCAGGCCCTAGAGCAGATAAACGACGTTTGTGCGTTAACTCTGCTAACGGGTTAGCTTGTTCCATAAATTGAGATAATTGTGAACTACCAAAGAATTCTTTGATTGATGCAATAACTGGTCTGATATTAATGAGTTGTTGTGGCGTAATAGAATCTGTATCTTGTATTGACATTCTTTCACGAACAACACGTTCCATTCTGGATAAACCGATACGGAATTGATTTTGTAATAGCTCACCGACAGAACGTAAACGACGATTACCTAGATGATCAATATCATCTGTATAACCAATACCATTCAATAAGTTGAAGAAATAACTCATTGAGGCAACAATATCTGCTGGAGTAATACATTTAACTTCAGAATCAGGTAATGCATTACCAATGACAGTAGTCGTACGACCTTCTTCATCGTTAGGCACATACACTTTAATAGATTGGATTTCTACAGGTTCGTCAATTACACTACCTTCAAGTTCAAATACTTCGCTATTAGCGTTTGTTTCTAATACGTCCATGATTTCGTCAAGTTTACGACGATCTAACACTGTTCCTTCGTCAACAACAATTTCACCAGTTTCACTGTTAACAATTGGTTCTGCTAATTTTTGATTGAACAAACGATGTTTTAGGTGTAATTTTTTGTTCGCTTTATAACGACCTACACTGGCTAAATCATAGCGTTTAGGGTCGAAGAAACGAGAATATAATAAACTTTTAGCATTTTCTACTGTTGGTGGTTCGCCAGGACGTAAACGTTCATAAATCTCTAATAAAGCCTGTTCTGTATTTTCTGTTCCATCTTTTTCTAATGTATTACGTAAATATTCGCTGTCTCCTAATAAGTCAACAATTTCTTGATCAGTTGAGAAACCTAGCGCACGTAGTAATACAGTCAATGGTAATTTACGTGTTCTATCGATACGAACATATACAACATCTTTAGCATCTGTCTCATACTCTAACCAAGCACCACGGTTAGGAATGATTGTTGCATCATAGTTTTCACGTCCATTTTTATCGATTTTCTCGTTAAAATACACGGATGGTGAGCGAACTAATTGAGATACGATAACACGTTCAGCACCATTAATTACGAACGTACCTGTATCTGTCATCAGTGGAAAATCACCCATGAAGACTTCTTGTTCTTTAACTTCACCAGTTTCTTTAATAATAAGACGCACTTTCACACGAAGAGGTGCAGCATAAGTAGCGTCACGGTTTTTTGATTCTTCTAAATCATATTTAGGTTCACCTAATCTGTAATCTACAAATTCTAAAGATAGGTTGCCAGTGAAATCTTCAATTGGAGAAATATCTCTGAACATTTCTAATAAACCTTCTTTAAGGAACCAATCATAAGATTTTGTTTGAATTTCTATTAAGTTTGGTAATTCTAATACTTCTGAAATTCTCGCGTAATTTCTACGTTTACGATGTCTTCCATATTGGACAACTTGACCTGCCAAACAGATTCACCCCTCAAAAATTGTGTGTTCACCCTTACTTTTCAATTGAATATAATAAATAATATAAAAGACAAAAAGAAAACGGCAACACATATGATGACACCATTTTCGATTTCTATTTACACTTAATTAATTTATCCATTTTACGTAAAAGTACACACTTATTGAACATAAATTTTTACATTTTATAACTATATCAGAATACCATTTCGAAATCAACCTTTTATACTTTTCAAAATATAATATCCTTTACTCTTAGCTATAATTTCTACATTGCCAAATAGTTCTTCTATTTTCTTTTTAGCTGAAGGCATACCTTGCTTTTTTTGAATGACGACATAAAGTTCACCCGTAGTTTTGAGTCTGTCAAACGCTTGTTCAAAGATTCGATGAACAATGTCCTTACCAGCTCTAATAGGGGGATTAGTTAAAATGTAATCAAAGCACTGATGATTGACAGCAGACAAACAATCGCTTTCCATAATCGTTACATTATCCACTTGATTTTTTGTCTTATTCATTTCTGCCAACGCCAAAGCTCTATTGTTAATATCCAACATTGTAATTTGATGGTGTGGAGATGCTTTTCCTATTGCTAAACCGATAGGACCATATCCACATCCTACATCCGCGATGGTTTTACTTGGGCCTGGAGGATGTTCTTTCAAAAAAGTTTTAATTAGTAAGTCTGATCCAAAATCCACATTATCTTTTGAAAAAACTCCAGCATCAGTAGTAAGTTCTAGTTGCACATTTTTAATTTGATAACTAATTCTTTTTGGGTTACTTTTAACATCAGGTTGTTCATCATAATAATGACTCATTTCTTCACCTCTAATTTTATCATTCAATCCAAAAGCATTTAGTATGCTTGTATTAATTAATTGAAAAACCCCGTTATCAGAATAACGGGGTTTTAACTTCTCAAAGAATTCAGGTTGTATTTGCATTGAAATCTATATTAAATAGGTTAAACATACATTTTCAACCTAACTATTTAATTAGAAAGTAGAAACTATTTTAATTCTACGCTAGCTCCAACTTCTTCTAATTGTTCTTTAAGTTTTTCAGCATCTTCTTTAGGCATAGCTTCTTTAATTACTTTAGGAGCTCCATCTACTAATTCTTTAGCATCTTTTAATCCTAAACCAGTTGCTTCTTTAACTGCTTTAACAACTTTAATTTTTGAAGATCCAGCTGAAGTTAATTCAACATCAAATTCAGTTTTTTCAGCTGCAGCATCTCCGCCACCAGCTGCACCTGCTGCTGCTACTGGAGCTGCTGCAGTTACACCAAATTCTTCTTCAATTGCTTTTACTAAATCGTTTAATTCTAATACTGACATTTCTTTAATTGCTTCAATGATTTGTTCTTGATTAGCCATTTTATATTTCCTCCATTAATTTAATTTTTATGCGCAATTATTCAGCGCTTTCTTCTTTTTGTTCTCCAACAGCTTTAACTGCATAAGCGAAGTTGCGTACAGGTGCTTGTAATACAGATAAAAGCATAGATACAAGACCATCGTGTGAAGGTAATGAACCAACTGTTTTAACTTCTTCAGCAGAGATAACGTTACCTTCCATAACGCCTGTTTTAACTTCTAAAGCTTCATGTTCTTTTGCAAATCCTGCAATAACTTTTGCTGGTGCAACAACATCTTCAGTAGAAGTTGCGATTGCTGTAGGACCTGTTAAGAATTCATCCAAGCCTTCGATACCTGCTTGTTCAGCAGCACGACGAACCATAGTGTTTTTGTATACTTTATACTCAACACCTGCTTCACGTAATTGTGAACGTAATTCAGTAACTTCTGCTACAGTTAAACCACGGTAGTCAACGATAACTGTTGAAACTGAATTTTTAAGTTGTTCAGCGATAGTATCGACTTGTTGTTTTTTTGCTTCAATGATAGCAGACATTCAGACACCTCCATTTAAATTTATTGGGTGCTTTTTTTAATCACAATAAAAAAAGCACTTTCTACCCACGGCAAAAAGTGCTTGAAAGATCATTAATCATCACGTTCAAGTCAATTTTAGCCTCGGTAGGATACTGTTTTAAGTTATTAATAACTCCTACTGTCTTAGGTAAAATAATCACAAGTATTAATATAACTGCTTTAGTATAAAAAGTCAACAAAAAATTACAGACTAAAATCAATAGTTAGTCTGTAATTTGTTTTCTATTTAAAATTTATAGTTTGAAAGATGAAGTATCAACTTTTACTCCAGGACCCATTGTTGTTGTAACAGCAACAGATTTGAAGTAAGTACCCTTAGCAGAAGCTGGTTTAGCTTTCGCTAATACATCTTGTAAAGTTCTGAAGTTATCAACTAATTTTTCTTCATCGAATGACACTTTACCAATTGACGCATGTACAATACCTGCTTTTTCAGCACGGTATTCTACCTTACCAGCTTTGATTTCTTCAACTGCTTTTTTAACATCCATTGTTACAGTGCCAGTTTTAGGGTTAGGCATTAAACCTTTAGGTCCTAATACTCGACCAAGTTTACCAACTTCACCCATCATATCAGGTGTAGCTACAACTACGTCGAAATCAAACCAACCTTGTTGGATTTTTTGTACGTAATCTGCTTCACCTACATAATCTGCACCTGCTTCTTCAGCTTCAGTGATTTTATCGCCTTTAGCGAAAACGAGTACACGTTGTGATTTACCAGTACCGTGTGGTAATACTACTGCACCACGGATTTGTTGGTCATTTTTACGTGTATCAATTCCTAAACGGAATGCAACTTCAACAGAAGCGTCGAAATTAGCAACGCTAGTTTCTTTAGCTAATTTGATTGCTTCTTCAACACTATAGTATTGAGTGCGGTCAACTTTACTAGCTGCTTCTTGATACTTTTTACCTTTTTTAGCCATTTATAGTTCCTCCTTTAGTGGTTTTAGCGGAATTTCCTCCCACATTCACTTGCGCCTTGCAAGTTAAGAGCAGATAACAGATGAACGTTAACATCACTGCTTTGCAATGTTAACAAACCAATAGACAATATTCATTGTATACCCTATCTGTTACCTGCTTTTCATCGTCTAAATTAAGTTTATTTCAAATTAATTTAAAAAGTTTCTCTTTATTATTGTACAGTGATACCCATGCTACGTGCAGTACCTTCAATAATACGCATTGCCGCTTCTTCGTCTGCAGCATTTAAGTCTTGCATTTTTGTTTGAGCAATTTCGCGTACTTGATCTTTAGTTACTGTTGCAACTTTAGTTTTATTAGGTTCACCAGAACCTTTTTCAACACCAGCTGCTTTTTTAAGTAGTACTGGAGCCGGCGGAGTTTTTGTAATGAATGTAAATGAACGGTCTTCATAAACACTGATTTCTACCGGAATGATTAAACCTGCTTGTTCTTGCGTACGAGCATTGAATTCTTTACAGAATCCCATAATGTTCACACCTGCTTGACCTAATGCTGGACCAACTGGTGGTGCTGGATTCGCTTTACCTGCAGGAATTTGCAATTTAACTACTTTTTCTACTTTTTTAGCCACGATGTGCACCTCCTTGATATCGTGATGTGGTCACAGGGCTTAGTTTTGCCCTCCCACTCTTAAACATTTCGTGACGAAATGAGCGCTATAAAAGCGCGACCACATTATTTTAACACTCATATTGATAAAAAATCAATAGTAAAATTTCATCTTTGCTAACTACGCTATTATTATTTGTTTTATTTTATACATTCATAACGCTTGTTTATGTACATCCATCACTTATAAATAAAGGAATATACTTTTCTAACTTATAATTCTATTTTCTTTTAATGAATATCTTTCTTAAATCTATTCAAATGTGTTTTGAGCGAATTTAAACAAAATAGTTTTATAATTTTTCAATTTGGTCAAATTCAACTTCTACAGGTGTTTCACGACCAAACATATCAACAAGTACAGTAAGCTTGAATTTATCCGCTTCAATCTCTTGTACTTCTCCAATTTGATTAGCAAAAGGACCTGATTGGATACGAACTTGTTCTCCAACATCGAGTTCAACATCTATTGTTTTCTCTTTAAGACCCATTTGCTTAAGAATGAAGCGTACTTCTTCAGGAAGTAGAGGGTTAGGTTTTGATCCTGCACCTGCAGATCCGACAAATCCTGTTACTCCAGGAGTATTTCTAACTACATACCACGACTCATCTGTCATGATTAACTCAACTAATACATATCCAGGAAATGTTTTCTTCACAAGCTTTTTAGCTTTCCCATCCTTAACTTGAGTTTCTTCCTCTTCTGGTATGACAACTCTGAAAATTTGTTCAGTCATATTCATAGATTCTACTCTTTTTTCTAAATTCTTTTTAACTTTATTTTCATATCCAGAATAGGTATGTACAGCATACCAACGCTTAGCGCCTACTTCTTCAGACATGTCTTCACTCCTAACCTAAAAATAATTGTTTTAATGCATTAATTCCTATGTCTAAGGCATAGAAAAAGACTAAGAAGAATATCACTGTTGATACAACTATTATTGTATATTTAAATAATTCTTCCTTAGTTGGCCAACTCGTCTTTTCCATTTCTGACTTAACGCCTTTAAAGAAACTTTCTTTTTTAGCCATCATAAGACCTCCACACTCTATGACTTTCTAATGAAAGTCATACTCAATTAATTGATATCATCTTATTTCGATTCTTTATGAACTGTATGCGCGTTACATCTTGGACAGTATTTTTTTAAAGTAAGTCTCGTTGCTGAGCCTTCCTTTTTAGGAACATTGTAATTCCGATTGCCACAATTCTCACAATTCAAAGGTACTTTCTTCACAATTATTCACCTTTACTCATTATAATACCAATATACTATACATAAGTATTGTATTAAATGTCAAACTTATGCGCCACGCTATAATTTCCTCACCATACAGTATACTATTTGCATATTATTTTCTTATTCAAAACTTCTTTTAAGTTTACATTTACTACGTTGAATCGCATTATAAACAACTTTGGATTCCAAATTTAAAACCATAGCAATCTCCTTTGGCTTGTAATCATTAAGTAGTAATCGAATGATACGTCTTTCCATTCGACTGAGTTTGACTTCGCTTCTTTTAAAAGCTAATGTTAATTCTTTTCTAATTATCGATCTTTCTATATCGTTTAATGCCAAAGTAGCGTTATATTCAACAATGTATTCATTAACAAGTAGAGGTTGACGTTTATAATTCGCTTTTACTTTTCTAAGATAGTCATATTTAACCGAACGAATTAAAAAGTAAATATAGTGTTCTATTGGTACACCTTGTTGATAGTCGAATTTTTGCAAGGCACGGTAGAATTTAATAACAATCTCTTGATACATGTCTTCAATGTCATACTTATTATGGGAGATATACCTTATTTTATTGTAAATCAGTGGCTTTAGCTCTTCTATTAAAGACTCAAATAGTTCTTCAGAAGATTTATTTTCTGTTTGCGATAGACACAGTGCTGTATATTCATGTTGCTGTTTATTCAGATTCATATATCTAACCTTTCGAGTAAGTTGAAATTAGTTTATATGAAATCTATCTAAAATCACAACAGAGCAAAATTAGTCTTTTTTCTGATTGCCACGTCTAATCTTTTCAAATTCTTCAAGTATCTCATTAGATAACGGAATTCTAATTCTTGGTTTCTTTTCGCTAAAATCATCAAGTGACTTGTTAACAACAACCTCATTTTCTTTTAATTCACGCCACATTTCTCTTGAAGAAATACGATATGCACCTGAACCAAAAATAGCATGTTGTTCACTCATATCACTTGTTACAACGGTAATGTGTGTCGTGTGTTTATTATATAATTCATACACGTAGCGTTCTATAAAACTATCTGCAGTTTCTTTTTCTTTAGTAAAGATTGTTTTGACACCATGATAGAAGTATTCCCTTTCTATCCCTGACTGTTCATAGGCATCAAATACACAGACAATTTCATCTGCTATTAATGCATTGTAGTTGGCAATTGTGTCTAATAATTGCTCTCTAGCTTCTTCTAAATTCTCTTTAGCAACAGTGCTAAGTGTTGAGGATTGGCCAATCATATTGTAACCATCTATAATTAAGTATCTTTTCTTCATGACTTTTCCTCTAACTGATGACGTTTACGATATACTTCATACATCATTAAACTTGCAGCCACAGACGCGTTCAAGCTATTGACATGTCCAACCATTGGAATCTTAATATGAAAATCACACTTATCACTCACTAAACGACTCATACCTTGCCCCTCACTACCTATTACAATACCTAGTGACATATCTGCTTGTAAATCTCTATAATCCGTTGCATTATTAGCTTCTGTCCCCGCAATCCAAAAGCCGTTGTCTTTTAATTCGTCGATAGTTTTCGAAAGATTAGTAACCCTTATAACCGGAACATGCTGAATCGCTCCTGTAGAAGCTTTTGCAACGGTCTGTGTTAGCGCAACTGATCGTCTTTTAGGTATAATAACCGCATCAACACCAGAAGCATCTGCTGTTCTTAATATAGAGCCAAGATTATGCGGGTCTTCTAAACCATCTAAAATGATAACAGTTGAATAACGGGCTTTTTTCTTTTGTTTTTGTAAAAATTCATCGAAGTTTGCATATTCATATGGGGCTACTAAAGCAGCCACACCCTGGTGAGGTGCATTTGCTAAAAAATCTAATTTAGATTTTGGTACCGTTTGTACAATTAATTTTTGTGATTTTGCATTTTTTAAAATGTCGTTAATTTGTTGCTTTTTTATACCGTCTTGAATCAAAATCTTATTTATGGCGTGACCTGATATAATTGCTTCTTTAACTGCGTGTCTACCTACTATCACTATATCTTCCACATTCACACTACCTTTCATCCACTATCCTAACAATTGTTTCTAATAAGTTTTCTAATCGTTCTGATTGATGGTCTAAATATAAAAATCCGATAACAGCTTCTAACGCTGAACTTTTACGATAAGTTTGAATGTCAGTATTTTTAGCTTTTGTATAACTTTTAGCGTTACGTCCTCGTTTTAAAACACTTAGCTCTTCCTCTGTAAACCAGTCAATATCTAACAAATACTCTAAAGTCTTAGCTTGACTTTTCGCTGAAACGTAACTTTTCGATACTTGGTGCAAACGATGAGGTTTACTTTGTAATTTTAGCACGATATATTCACGCACATGTTGATCAAGTACTGCATCACCCATATATGCCAATGTTAAAGGATTAAGAAGTTTTACGTTCATATGTTTAGCCACGTTTAAATCTTACACCTTGGGGGGTATCTTCTAAAATGATATGACGTGCTTTTAACATATCTCTAATTTCATCTGCTCGAGCGAAATCTTTATTTTTACGTGCTTCATTACGCTCCTCAATCAATTGTTCAATGTCTTCATCTAGTAACTCTTCAGTTTCTTTACTCTTAAGTGGTACACCAAGGACGTCACTAAAAATGCTGTACACTTCTTTAAATCTATTTAAAACTTTTGTTGAAGTTGTATTTTCTAATACATATTTATTTGCAAGTTTAGCTAAGTCATACCATGCAGTTACTGCATTAGCAGTATTAAAGTCATCATCCATTACCGTTTCAAATTGATTTAGTATTTTATCTATTTGTTGTATATATTCTGATTGTTCTTCCAAATCTGAGGCAATTTGTTCTCTTTCCTCAATTAACTTGTAGCTATTACGTATACGTTCAAGACCACTTCGCGCCGCACCTACTAATTCTAAATTGTAGTTTATTGGGCTACGATAATGCACACTAATCATAAAGAATCGTAATACGTCTGGATCGACTTCTTTAATGATATCGTGAACTAAAATGAAATTTCCTAGAGACTTACTCATTTTCTCATTATCAATATTAATAAAACCATTATGCATCCAATAATTTGCGAAAGGTGCATGATTATGAGCCTCTGATTGAGCAATTTCATTTTCATGATGCGGAAATTGTAAATCTGAACCACCTGCGTGTATATCTATTGTAGACCCTAGTTCATGATAAGCCATTACTGAACATTCAATGTGCCAACCTGGTCTACCTTTACCAAATGGACTATTCCAACTAATTTCACCTGGTTTAGCTTTCTTCCATAAAGTAAAATCTAGCGCATCTTCTTTTTGTTCTCCAGCTTCAATACGAGCGCCAACTTTCAAATCATCTAATGATTGATGACTTAATTTACCATATCCATCAAATTGACGTGTTCTAAAATAGACATCACCGTCACTTTCATATGCATAACCTTCATCTACTAATTCTTTAATAAAATCAATAATTTCACCCATATGATGCATCACACGCGGATTAGATGTAGCCTTTTTCACATTCAAAGCACCAACGTCCTCATAAAAAGCTTTAATATACTTTTCAGCAATTTCAGGAACACTTTCATTAAGTTCTTTAGAGCGATTAATGAGTTTATCATCAACGTCTGTGAAATTAGAAACATAGATGACTTCATATCCCTTATATTCGAAATATCTTCTGACTACATCATAATTAATAGCTGGTCGTGCATTTCCAATATGAATATAATTGTAAACTGTTGGCCCACATACATACATTTTGACCTTACCTGGTTCAATGGGCTCAAACGTCTCTTTCCGACGTGTTAAGGTATTATATAATGTAATCATCTTGAATCTCTCCATTCTTAGCTTTTTCAAGCTGTCTTTCTAAGTGTTTAATTTGTTCGTAAAGTGGATCAGGTAAGTTACGGTGATCAAATGTTTTACCAATACGTCTACCTTCTTGTTTAACAATGTGACCTGGTATACCTACTACAGTTGTATAACTAGGAACAGACTGTAATACTACGGAATTAGCTCCAATATTCACATTTGATTCAATTTTTATATTACCTAATATCTTAGATCCAGCTGCTATCAAAACATTATCACCAATATCAGGATGGCGTTTTCCTTTTTCTTTGCCTGTACCACCTAAAGTAACTCCTTGATAAATAGTAACATTATCACCAATTGTACATGTTTCTCCAATAACTACACCCATGCCATGGTCGATAAATAAACGCTTACCGATTTTTGCACCTGGATGTATTTCAATTCCGGTAAAAAAACGTGATAGTTGAGAAATCATTCTGGCTGCTACATAGCGTCTATTTTTATATAATTTATGGGCAATTAAGTGACTCCAAACTGCATGTAATCCAGCGTAAGTAGTTATTACTTCTAAAGTCGAGCGCGCTGCAGGATCCTGTTCAAACACCATCTTTATATCGTCTCTCATTCTTTTTAACACGAACGTCTCCCCCTCAGTCTAATCAAATTAATTTCAACACGTTTAAATCACTATGCGGAATATCATCGGTATCATAAGTTTAAAAATATGAAAAGAGCACCTCTAACATTTGTTGCTAGAGGCGCTCTCGCACGGTTCCACTCTTCATTTAATAGCAATACTCATATTTGATTTATTACTATTCTCATCTCAATTATTTATTTTTATTAACAAAGGTGCATTCATTAATATTTATGATGTGCTCACAGCTACCGCACACTCTCTGACACATAAACATTTAACTACTAATCCTTTGAATCACTTTATATTTATAATCATATGTTGTCACTTGTAAAATTTCAAGTCGTAAACACTTTATGACTTAATATTTATTTAAACAAGGTTTTTTAAGCGTGACAATACTTTATCTTTGCCTAATACTTCAATTGTGTTAGGTAATTCAGGACCATGCATTTGTCCAGTAACAGCAACACGAATAGGCATAAATAATTGTTTACCTTTAATACCAGTTTCTTTTTGAACTTCTTTAATCATTTTCTTAATTTCAGTTGCCTCAAACGATTCTAAAGATTCTAATTTACCATATAAATGGTTCATTAGTTCTGGCACTTGTTCTCCTTGTAATACCTCTTGTTCATCTTTTCCAAGTTCCGGCATTTCATGGAAGAACATTTCTGATAATGGAACAATTTCACCAGCGTAACTCATTTCTTTTTGATACAACGCTATTAATTTACGTCCCCATTCTCTATCCTTTTCTGATGGGTTTTCAGGTATAAGATTAGCCTTGATTAAATGAGGTAATGCAAGTTCGAATACTGTTTCTGTATCTTTTGTTTTCATATACTGATTGTTAACCCAAGCAAGTTTTTGTCTATCGAACATAGCTGGAGACTTAGACAAGCGTTTTTCATCAAAAATCTTTATAAATTCTTCTTTAGAAAAGATTTCCTCTTCACCTTCAGGTGACCAACCTAACAATGTAATAAAGTTAAATAATGCTTCTGGAAGATATCCTAAGTCACGATATTGCTCGATAAATTGTAGGATTTGACCATCTCGCTTGCTTAATTTTTTACGCTCTTCATTAACAATGAGTGACATATGACCAAAACGAGGTGCTTCCCATCCAAATGCTTCATATATCATTAACTGCTTAGGTGTATTTGAAACATGGTCATCACCACGTATAACATCTGATATTTGCATATAATGATCATCTACGGCAACTGCAAAATTATAAGTCGGAACACCATCTTTTTTTACAATTACCCAGTCTCCGATATTGTCAGATTCAAAGGAAATTTCTCCTTTAACCATGTCATTGAAAGTATATGTTTGATCTTTAGGCACACGGAAACGAATTGATGGTTTACGCCCCTCCGCTTCGTACTGTTGACGCTGTTCTTCTGTTAAGTGCGCATGTTGTCCACCATATCTTGGCATCTCTCCACGAGCAATTTGAGCTTCACGCTCTGCTTCTAACTCTTCTTCAGTCATATAACATTTATATGCTTTGTCTTCCTCTAATAGCTGTTGAATTAGTGGATTATAGATTTCTGCACGTTCAGATTGACGATAAGGTCCAAAACCTTTATCTTTATCGACAGATTCATCCCAATCCAAACCTAACCATTTTAGATTATCGAATTGTGAAGATTCACCATCTTCTAAATTACGTTTACTATCTGTATCTTCGATGCGAACAACAAAATCACCATTATAATGTTTAGCAAATAAATAATTGAATAATGCTGTTCTTGCATTACCAATATGCAAATATCCTGTTGGACTTGGCGCATATCTTACTCTGATACGTTCACTCATTATTTTCACTCCTACTATTAATTGTGTGGATAATAAATAGCCAAATATTAATTAAAATACTTTGCAAATTATACATCAATAAAATGATAACTATGACCACTATCAAAATATGCAAATAAATGCGGTAGTTTATTGTAAGTGGTTTAATTTTAAAAAAGTTATTCAAACGATAAAGATACCCTAAAGTATACCTTGATGAATAACTTGATTAAATATTGAATATTCTAATCCACCTAATATTTCAATAATATTGTAGCACTTAAAGGACTCTTTGATAAGTCACATGTTTAATATGCATAACCTTGTTAAATAAAATCAATTTGAAATATTCCACTTAAATATAGTACCTAAATTCGTACGATACGTTTCACATGAAACCCTTATTCTAACAGAGATAATCTATAAAATTTCAGTCAACAAATTTCGCAAAAACAATTCTTCCTGATGATGTTTGTAACAAACTTACGACCTCTAAATTAACTTGTTGACCAATGTAACTCTTCGCGTTATCAACAACCACCATTGTACCATCATCTAAATATCCTACGCCTTGTCCTGGCTCTTTACCTATCTTCGTTAATAAAATACTTAACTGGTCGCCTTGATGTACATTAGGTTTGATTGCTTCCGATAAATCATTAACGTTGAGTGCTGTAATTCCTTGAACGTGACATACTTTATTTAAATTAAAATCAGTCGTAATCACATGTGCATGATACTGTTGTGCTAATTTAATTAATAATGTATCTATATCACTATGGGATTGAGTTGGATGTATAACGCGTGTAGGATAATCTAAATCATAAAGTTGATTCAAAATATCTAATCCTCTTTGACCTTTTTCACGTTTCACGCTATCTTTAGCATCCGCTATAACCTGTAATTCATTTATAACGCCTTGTGGTATCAATATATCACCATCGATAAATCCGCAACGTATAATATCTAATATCCTTCCATCGATAATGGCACTTGTATCTACAATCTTAGGTGTCGCTCTTCGTATATTATTAGACATGGAACGTGCCATATTCTCTGGTAAAAACATAAGCATTTCATCTCTTTTTTTCAGACCAAATTGAAACCCTAAATAACATAAAATAATAGTGATTATCATAGGTACAAAGTGATTTAATATGGAATTACCTATCATTTCTAAGATAAAAGAAACCATCACTGAAATAAATAAACCAATAATTAAACCAATTGTAGCAAATAATATTTCTACCGCACTACGTCTCATGATTAATTGTTCAAATTGTTTAAAAGTATATGTTACTTTATTAATGAACAATCCAAATATTATAAAAAATATAATGATCCCTATGAAACCATCTACATAATAATTAGTGATAACCGCATGGTGATGAATGCCAAGATCTGTAACAACTTCGGGTATAATTATAACACCAAGTGCTGCACCAACAATGATATAGATTGCTACAACAATTGCTTTTGTTATATTCAATTTATAGCCTCCTTCCATTGATGTTATATCCTAGTATGGCTTAACAATATGGCTTATCGCTGTTTTGAATGTAATGCATATTTCAAAGCTTCATGTACTGATGAAACACCAACGACTTGGATGCCTTCTGGGAATGTCCAACCTCCAATATTTGTCTGTGGAATAATAGCTCTTTTAAACCCTAGTTTGGCCGCTTCTTGAACACGTTGCTCTATGCGAGATACTCTGCGTACTTCACCTGTTAATCCAACTTCACCCACAAAACAATCTAATCCATCAACAGCTTGATCTTTAAAACTTGAAGCTGTCGCAACAATAATGCTTAAATCAACAGCAGGTTCTGTTAATTTGACGCCACCTGCTACTTTAATATAGGCATCTTGTTGTTGGAGTAAATAGTTTTCCTTTTTTTCTAGAACCGCCATAAGTAAACTTAATCGATTATGATCTATACCTGTAGCCATTCGTCTAGGATTATTAAATGTTGTTGGTGTAACAAGCGCTTGGACTTCAATGAGTAGTGGTCTTGTTCCTTCCATAGTGGGGACGATTGTAGAGCCCGGAACATTTGTAGAACGTTCTTCTAAAAACATTTCAGAAGGATTAAGTACGCCTTTTAATCCACTTTGCTTCATTTCGAAAATCCCCATCTCATTTGTAGAACCAAATCTATTTTTTACTGCTCTAAGGATACGATATGCGTGATGCTCATCTCCTTCAAAATAAAGAACTGTATCAACCATATGTTCCAATAATCTTGGTCCGGCGATTTGTCCTTCTTTTGTTACGTGTCCCACAATAAATGTGGCAATATTCATTTGTTTAGCAATGTTCATTAAACTCTGCGTACTCTCTCTTACTTGTGATACCGATCCAGGTGCGGAACTAATTTCCGGATGATAGATTGTTTGAATCGAATCAACAACAAGTAAGTCAGGTCTCTCTTCTTTTACAGTTTGATGTATCACTTCTAAATCAGTTTCAGCTAAAACATTAAGATGACTAGAATCTTCTTCTAAACGATCAGCGCGCAACTTAGTTTGATTAATAGATTCCTCACCAGTAATATATAAAACATTCTTATTTTGTGACAGCGCAGCACAAATTTGTAGCAATAAAGTCGACTTACCAATACCTGGGTCTCCACCTATTAGTACTAACGAACCACTTACAATACCTCCACCTAAAACACGGTTAAATTCCTTTGATTCTGTAAGTAATCTAGGGGTAGCTTCATGCTTAACACTATTTAACTTTTGTACCTTACCTGCTGTTTCTTTTGTTTTTACACCATGTTTAGGATGAGCAACCTTTTCTACTATTTCTTCCATTTGATTCCACGCACCGCAGTTAGGGCACTTGCCCATCCACTTAGGAGATTGATAGCCACATGCCATACATTCGAATATTACTTTTTTCTTGGCCATTGAGACACCTCCGATTTAATATGAACAAATCTATTTTAAACTGACAAGTTGAATCTGACAAATTAAAATTAAATAATGATGTTGATAACACTTATAAGTCTATAACCCTTTCATAATATTTCTATAATGAACCTATAACATTCATCATATGCTTATCTGTTTAAACATTCTGGCAATTATACTAATGATGATTCAGCAAAAATATAAGTAAAATTTTAAATTGATTTACCTAATTCATTGTTTATTATTATATATTTAAGTGATTATCTTAGTATAGAAAATGCCTGAGACAATGATTGTCCCAGGCATTTTATTTATTGGCAATTGACAACCGAGTTGAACTTGGGCTAATCTCAATTTTCAACTCTAGTCCTCATTACCAAGTGAGACAGCGAATTACTTACGCTTTCTATCTCACTCTTCTTAATTTAATATTTAACGTTATAATTGTAGTAACTCAATATGCGAAATTAAAGTTATAATAATTTAATTATGATTCTGTTGTTTCTTTTTTAGCTGTAATTTCATGAATATCATACTTAAATTCTTTACCATCATGATCAATTGTTACTTCTTTACCTTCAATTTTATTTCCATCTAAAATCAATTCGCTTAAATTATCTTCAACCGTTTTTTGAATTGCTCTAATGAGTGGTCTAGCACCATATTCAGGATCATATCCTTCTTCTGCAATTTTTTCTTTCGCTTTATCAGTAACAACAATATTAATATTTTGCTCTGAAAGACGGTGAGTAAGTTTATTTACCATCATTGTAACAATTTCTTTTAATTCATCTTTTGTAAGTTTGTGGAAGACAATAATGTCATCAACACGGTTTAAGAATTCTGGTCGGAATGAATTTTTTAATTCTTTCATCATTGTTTTTCTGACAGTTTCGTAGTCACTACCTTCTGAAGCACCTCCAAAACCAGCAAAGCGTTGGTCCTGTAATTCTTGAGCTCCCACATTAGAAGTCATAATAATCACAGTATTACGGAAGTCCACAGTACGACCTTTAGTATCTGTTAAATGACCATCATCTAAAACTTGTAGAAGAATATTAAATACGTCAGGATGTGCTTTCTCAATTTCATCAAATAAAATCACAGAGTATGGTTTACGTCTAACTTTTTCAGTCAATTGACCGCCGTCATCATGTCCTACATATCCTGGAGGTGCACCAACTAATCGACTGACAGCATGTTTCTCCATAAATTCACTCATATCTACGCGAATCATTGCATCGTCTTCACCAAACATAGATTCAGCTAAAGCACGAGCCAATTCAGTTTTACCCACACCTGTAGGTCCTAAGAAAATAAAACTACCGATTGGACGTTTTGGATCTTTAAGACCAGCACGAGCTCTTCTAACAGCTTTACTAATTGAATTGACAGCATCGTTTTGTCCAATGACACGTTTATGAAGTGTATCTTCAAGATTCAATAAACGATCTGATTCAGTTTCATTAATTTTAGTTAAAGGAATACCTGTCCAACCAGCTATTACTTCAGCGATATTTTCTTCAGATAAGGCAGTATCTAAACCACCTTGTGCATTTTTCCATTCATTTTTAGCATCTTCATATTGCTTTTCAAGTTTAGATTGCTTATCTCTTAAATTAGCGGCATTTTCAAATTCTTGAGCATGAACTGCAGCATCTTTTTCATTTTTTACTTTATCAATTTCTTGTTCAATCTCTTTTAAATTACTTGGCGTTGTATGACTTTTAAGTCTAACTTTTGAACTTGCCTCATCAATTAAGTCAATGGCTTTATCTGGCAAGAAACGATCTGAAACATAGCGATCACTCAATTTAGCAGCCGCTTCTAAAGCTTCATCTGAGATATTAATTCTGTGATGAGCCTCATAACGGTCACGTAATCCTTTTAAGATTTCAATCGTGTCTTCAACTGTAGGTTCATCCACTTGAATTGGTTGAAAACGACGTTCTAATGCAGCGTCTTTTTCTATATTTTTACGATATTCATCTAATGTTGTGGCACCTATACATTGCAATTCTCCACGAGCTAAAGCAGGTTTTAAAATATTAGATGCATCAATTGCTCCTTCTGCGCCACCAGCGCCAACTAAAGTATGAAGTTCATCGATAAATAGAATAACATTACCAGCTTGATGGATTTCCTCCATAACTTTTTTCAATCTTTCTTCAAATTCACCACGATATTTAGTGCCAGCTACGACTGTACCCATATCTAATGACATTACACGTTTGTCTTTTAAAGTTTCTGGTACTTCATTTTTAACAATTGCTTGCGCAAGCCCTTCAGCAATTGCTGTTTTACCAACACCGGGTTCACCAATTAGCACAGGATTATTTTTAGTACGACGACTTAAAACTTCAATTACACGAGTAATTTCTTTATCTCGTCCTACGACTGGATCTAACGTTCCATCTTTAGCAATAACAGTTAAATCTCTAGCTAATCCATCTAAAGTAGGCGTGTTATTAGACTTATTAGCTTGCGCATTTTTATTACTCATTTCTGGACTTCCTAAAGCTTTTACAACTTGGGCACGTGCTTTAGTAATATTTAAATCTAGGTTTGCAAATACACGTGCTGCAACACCTTCATTTTCTCTAATTAAACCTAATAGTATATGCTCTGTTCCTACAAAGTTATGATGTAGCTTTCGAGCTTCATCCATAGACAGTTCAATTACTTTTTTTGCTCTCGGTGTATAATGTAGTGTGCCCATTTGCTCTTGACCGTGACCGATAAGTTTTTCAACTTCTTCGATGACTTTATCTTCAGTAATATTAAAACTTTCTAATACCTTTGCTGCTATACCTTCTGGCTCTTTCATTAAACCAAGCAAAAGATGTTCTGTTCCAATATTAGAATGGTTCAAACGAATTGCTTCCTCTTGTGCATGTGCCAACACACGTTGTGCACGCTCTGTCAATCTACCAAATAACATGTATAAATACCTCCTATTTTATATGTTCTCTTAATAAATCAGCTCTTTTTTCATTTACTGTTCTATTATCATCGTCATCTATTAAAAATGGTGACTGTATTGCTACCATTAATTCATTAAATTTAAAATTTTCAAGCAAAATATAATTCAAATCAATACCTAGTTTCACTTCGCTCAAACGATATGAGGCTTCTTCCATAGAAATAATTCTACTGTTTTGTAGTACACCTAATGATCGATAAACTCTATCCAGTGTCTCTACAGAATTGTGTTTATCAAGTCTTTCTCTTATTTGCTTTTCTTCATTTATAATTTGATTTACAACTTCAGTTAAGTTATCGATAATGTCTTCTTCTGTTTTCCCTAGTGTAAGTTGGTTTGAAACCTGATAAATGTGACCATATACTTGTGACCCTTCTCCGTATATACCTCGAATTGTAAATCCAAAACGATTAATTGTTTGTGCAATTCTGTTCATTCTTTTCATAATGGAGAGTCCAGGTAAATGTAACATCACACTTGCACGCATTCCTGTACCAATATTAGTAGGACAGGTAGTTAAATATCCTAAATGCTCATCATAACTAATGTCTAACGCTTTATCTAATTCATCATCAATTTTAGAAGCGCGTTGATATAAATCCTTTAGCGATAAATCAGTTCCTAGAGCCTGTATTCGTATATGATCTTCTTCGTTTATCATAACACTTACCGATTCATCATCATTTAACATTACTGCTGAAGCAGGTTGTTTCACTAGTTCAGGACTCACAAGATGTTTCGCAACCAATTTCATTTTACTTTGTTGATCCATCGTATCTAATCGATTTAAAGTTAAGTTGGAAAGCGCATATTGAACTTCATTTATCACTCGATATCCTTCTTGCTCTGAAGGGAACATAAGTGGGTGGACATGGTTTTCAAGATTTCTAGCTAATCGAATTCTGGAAGAAATAATAACAGGTGTCTCCTCAGACATCTTCATCCACTCACTAATATTAGTATGGATATTACTCATCATGAGACACCTCGCTCTCACTTTTTAAAGCTTTAATTTCATCACGAACAATCGCTGCCTCTTCAAACTCTTGACCATCTATCAATTTATTTAGATATTTTGATTTTTCTTCAATTTGCTTTTTTATTGCAAGTTTCTTATACGATGATTGTGGTGTTTTTCCTACATGTTCAAATTGACCACCTTGAACACGTTGAACTATATCAATGATGTCTTCTTTAAACGTAGCATAACAATCAGCACACCCAAGCTTACCAACATGTGCAATATCCTTAAGTGTCATCTGACACGTTGGGCATTTTTTTTCTTCTTTAAATGCCATCTCATGAAAATTAATACCATGTTTTGCAGCAAGGTGTTGAAGTATCTGTTTCACTACAAATGCTTCTTCTATATCGTCTTGGTGTGTATGATACGTATTATCATCGTTAGAATGTAACCAGGGGTTTTCTCCTTGGGCACATACTGAACATACCCATTTTTCATGCGTACTATCTATACCTTTAACAGTAAGTTTAACTTCCGCTTCATTAAAATGGCAATTTTCACAAAGCAATTTTAAACACCTCACCTAACCTAGTAATAATTAATAACTGGTAGTAATCGTTTTAAGATATTAGCTCTAATAATATCGCGTGCAACAACATCCATTTTTAAAGTTTCTCTATCAATAATGGTCTGTATCATTTTAGCTTCTCTTTCATTGATCAAACCTTTATCTAACAAACCATCTATGACATAATACCCTTGTTGTTGAGAAATAGATGGACCTATTAATTGTAGTAAGTGATTAATATAACCTGTAGCATCTTTATTTTCAATTTTAGTGATTCGAATGTAACCACCGCCACCACGTTTACTTTCTATTTCATAACCATGTTCATTAGTAAAACGTGTCTTAATAACATAGTTAAGTTGAGAAGGAACACAATCGAAACGTTGAGCAATATGAGCGCGTTGTATTTCTACAACATCTTCATCTGCTTCTTCAAATAACCGCTTAATGTATTGTTCTATGATGTCGGACATATTGTGCATAGATATCACCTCTTTTTTGACCTTCTTTGACTATATTATATGACCATCTTTGACCTTTTTCAACCAATTTGATTTTAAAATTTCAAATTAATGATGTTAGCGTGTTCATTTTGTTGTATGATAGAAAATAGAAAAAATTTAAAGGAATGAAGAAATATGCATATTGTGATTGGGATATTAGGAATCATTTTCTTTTTAGCACTCGCAGTTTTATTTAGTTCAGACAGAAAAAATATTCGCTGGCGATATGTTGGATTGCTATTAGTAATTCAACTAATATTTGCATTTATATTACTTAAAACTAATTTGGGAATTTCAGTTATTGGGAGTATTTCAGATGGTTTTAATTATTTATTAGCTAAAGCAGCGGTCGGTGTCAATTTTGTATTTGGTGGCTTTAAATTTATTGATCCTAAACAACCACCATTCTTCTTTAGCGTTTTGTTACCTATTGTTTTTATTTCAGCATTGATTGGTATATTACAATATACACGAATACTTCCACTAATTATTAACTTACTGGGATTTTTAATTTCAAAAATTAATGGAATGGGCCGTTTAGAATCTTACAATGCGGTCGCGGCAGCAATTCTAGGACAATCTGAAGTCTTTATCTCATTAAAAAAACAATTACCTTACATACCTAAACAACGCTTATATACATTAACTGCTTCAGCGATGTCAACGGTATCAGCATCAATTATAGGCGCTTATTTTACACTTATTGAACCAAAATATGTTGTTACTGCAGTAGTGCTTAACTTGTTTGGTGGTTTTATCATTGCATCTATCATTAATCCTTATAAAGTCAATGAGGAAGACGACAAATTATTAATTGATGAGAACGAAACAAAAAAACAATCTTTCTTTGAAATGCTTGGGGAGTATATACTAGATGGATTTAAAGTAGCAGTTATTGTAGGCGCTATGCTGATAGGTTATATTGCAATTATTGCTTTATTAAATGGAATGGTGAGTGGAATCTTAAGCTTTATGTCTGGCGGTGCTATTCAATGGAACTTCCAAACGCTTATTGGATTTATTTTTGCACCTTTCGCTTTCCTAACTGGAATACCGTGGCAAGATGCAGTTCAATCTGGTTCAGTAATGGCTACAAAATTACTATCTAATGAATTTGTAGCAATGCAAGATTTAGGTAAAGCGACTGGATTATCGGAACATGCTAAAGGAATTACCTCTGTCTTCTTAGTATCATTCGCAAACTTTAGTTCAATTGGTATTATTTCAGGAGCTATTAAATCATTGAATGATGAAAAAGGTGACGTTGTTGCTCGTTTCGGAATAAAATTATTATTTGGTGCAACACTTGTTTCGTTTATATCAGCGGCTATTGCAGGATTCTTTATCTAACATACGTAGATTTAAGCAAGAGTAACGTTTTTGTTTCTCTTGCTTTTATTTTAATTCAAATCGTAAATGTTCACTCATCAAAAATACATTTTTCTAAATTTCGAGCTTCTTCAATGACACTCAATCTGCCAATGTATTGAAAGAGCCTGTGTTTGTCCCAGCCTCTTTCCTACGATTAGTCAAGTACTTATAATTAAAATAAGCATTACTTAACTAAACCGTTCATTTTAATTTTTTTGAATAAGATGTTAAACTATATTTGATTGTACGTTTGGCTAATGTGGTGACATTTGATAATCGTACAATTTATGATTCATTACAAGATAATGAATCGTTTTTAATAATCGATTTATACAAGCAATGATGGCAGTCTTATGAGGTTTCTCATTAGGCTGCTTTCTTAGTTTGTAGTAATAATCGACGACATGATTGTCATAATGATGCTGCCCTCTTATTATATTCATAATCACCCAAAATAAAAGTTTTCTCGCTTTTTTATTACCACGCTTGTTGATGGTATCTCTACAGTGTGTATGACCTGATTGATATCGTTTGATATCAATGCCAACAAAAGCATTGAGTTGTTTATTTGATTTAAATCGCTTAATATCACCAATCTCCCCAATAATCATAGCTGTGCTTAGCTTACCAATACCAGGTATCGAATGAATATTTTCAAAATAATCGAGTTGTTGTGCTAATTGAATCATGGCATCATCTAATTGTTTGAGATGATGAATAGATTGTTTTAATTGTTGAATAAGTAAGCGTAATTTTTCGACTAGAAAGGAATGTCTATCGACATTAGGATAGCTTTCTTGAGCAATCACTCTTAATTAAAGTGCATATTTTGTAGCTTTATCCATTGACATTCCCTTATCTGTAGAATTAAATATATGTGTAATCAGTACATCCTTGTCGATATCAAGAACCATGTCTGGATGAGTAAAGATTTCTGCTATGTTGAGTGCAATGATTGAATATCGACTACTAAATAATCTTTCTAAACCAGGGAATGTTTGATGGAGTAATTCAAGGATCTGAAATTTAAGTCGATTTTGTTCATTCTCGATTTCTAGATGAAAACGGACGCGTTCTCTTAATTCAAAGAATATTAACTCATGTATAGGTAAGTTGTCTGTTTGTTTAAGCGTCGGTCCTAAACAAGCAAGCTTATGAGCATCTGCCTGATCAGTTTTCCATGATCTTAGAGCGCTCGTTTTAAATTTGGCTTCTAACGGATTCATTTGAATATAGTTAATTTGATTTACACAACAAAATCGTTCCATACTTCTTGAATAGATACCTGTAGATTCAAAAATGAGTTGTGGGTGGTCTAAGTCATTCAAATACTTGAGTAAATAGTTGTAACCATTTTTATTATTTTGGATGAAAAACTCTTTTTGGAATTTTTCATTTTTATAATGTGCAACTACACTACTTCTTTTACTAATATCAACACCTAAGTAATCGATAAAAAAACCTCTTTTGAATAATTGAGAAGCTAAAAACTTTACTTAACCTTTCTCATTTCATTTTCCTATACACGGTTTCAAGAACCCAACATACTACAAACGAATTTCAAAAGGCGAGAGTAAAGCTGACTTGTTTTTTATACGGATTTAAAATCCAAGAGTCTGGACAGTCTACTTCTCTCTATAACTATAAAAAATAGCTATGAAAAAATCTATCGTCATAGATTTCTTCATAGCTAATCTTAGTATGTTTTAAATGATTTAAATATTAGAATTTTGACAAATAATTAGAACAATCAATCGTTATCTCACACATAGAGTAAAATAAACTACAATTTATTAAACTTCCTTCAAAATAAATTGTTAAAATTAATAGAAACTAATTTGTAAATCAAATATTACAAAATGATTAATGTTTAATCATGTGTTCAATAAAATACTTAGTGATACGATAATCATCAGTTAGTTCTGGATGGAAAGAAACACCGAGGTATTGTCCTTGTTTGACGGCTACTATTTTACCTCCAACTTTACTAAGTATTTCCACTCCGTTATCCACTTTAGCAATATGAGGTGCTCTAATAAATACTCCCTCAATATCATTTGCTATCCCTTTAATATCAAGTTCAGATTCAAAGCTATCGACTTGTCTACCGAATGAATTACGCTCAACAGTTATATCTAATTTATTTAAATAACCAGACTCATTTTCAACATTTTTTGCAAGAACAATTAATCCAGCACATGTTCCAAACATTGGCAAATCTAATTGTTGTAACTTTTCTTTAAATCCATATAAATCCATTAAACGACGTAATGTTGTAGACTCTCCACCAGGTAATATTAGACCATCAATTTCATCTAGTTGCTCTACTCTTTTTATAGCAATGCCTTCATAACCACTTAATTCAATATGACGTATATGTTCACGTACAGCACCTTGTAAGGCTAAAACACCAATTTTAATCATTACCAACCACGCTCTTGCATTCTTTCTTCTAGTGAAATTTGATTAATATCTAGACCTTTCATAGCCGTACCTAGCTCACTAGCCAATTTTCCGATTAACTCATAATCTTGATAATGTGTTGTAGCTTGAACGATAGCTTTAGCAAATTTTTCAGGATCTTCAGATTTAAATATACCTGAACCAACAAATACACCATCTGCACCTAATTCCATCATTAGTGCTGCATCCTGAGGCGTAGCAACACCACCAGCTGCAAAATTAACTACAGGAAGACGTCCATTATCTTTAATTTGTTTTAATACTTCATAAGGTGCACCCAAATCTTTTGCAAATGTCATAATTTCATCATCATTCATAACTGTTAAGCGGCTAACTTCAGAATTAACACGTCTCATATGACGGACAGCTTCAACAATATTACCAGTACCAGGTTCACCTTTCGTACGCAACATCGCCGCACCTTCACCAATGCGTCGTGCTGCTTCACCTAAGTTACGACAGCCACACACAAAAGGAACTGTAAATTGATCTTTTCTTAAATGATATTCTTCGTCTGCAGGCGTTAATACTTCAGACTCATCTATATAGTCAACACCCATCGATTCTAAAACTCTAGCTTCTGTAATATGACCAATTCTGGCTTTAGCCATAACCGGAATTGATACGGCATTCATAACTTCTTCAACTATTTTAGGATTCGCCATACGTGCAACACCGCCAGCAGCACGAATATCTGATGGTACACGCTCTAATGCCATTACGGCAACAGCTCCGGCTTCTTCAGCAATTTTAGCTTGTTCTGCATTAACGACGTCCATAATGACACCGCCTTTTTGCATTTCAGCCATTCCTCTTTTAACTCGATCTGATCCTACTATTTTAGACATACTACTTACCCCTTTTCTTATTGATTAAATATATTTTACGAGATAAACTGATATTTAAAAAGGTTCAATTTGTACATAAAGATAGGGGTCAGTTAATTGAAAGTAAATCAACCACTTTATTTATCGTTATATGAAAAGTTAAAAAATCAAATTATCGAAGGTCAATATCAATCAAATGATAGATTTCCATCTAAACGACAGTTAAGTAACTATTTATCTGTTAGCCACACTACAATAGAACATGCATATCAATTACTTGTAGATGAGGGTTTCATTTATTCGAAACCTAGATCTGGCTACTTCGTTTCCGATATAGAATCGTTGCCAGTGATACATCGACAAACAAATCAATTAAACACTGATAACTTAGAAAAGAAGCAACGACAATATAAATATGCTTTTAATTTAGCTGAAATTGATTCTGAAAGTTTTCCTATGCACATTTTTAGAAAATATGCGAAAGACGTTTTTGAAGACCATCAGCTATCACTATTACAACGAGGCGAGCGTCAAGGGGAATATATTTTAAGGCAACAAATTTCACATTACTTATTTAATAGTCGTGGCGTCACTTGTCACCCAAATCAAATTATTGTTGGATCATCAACAAGCCAGTTACTCGATATGATAACCAATTTACTAAAAAAAGAAGAATTTATTATTGAACAGCCAAGTTATCCACCTATTAAACATACGCTTGATAAAAAAGGTATAAGTTATATTCAAGTCCCAGTTGAACAAAATGGAATACAAATCGACCCTATTTTAAATACAAATAACAATATTTTGTATATAACACCATCTCATCAATTTCCAACTGGTTATGTCACCAATTTAAAAAAAAGAACACAATTAATCAATTGGTCCCATCAAGCTAAGCAAAGATATATTATCGAAGATGATTATGATTCAGAATTTAGATATTTTGGCAAACCCATACCTGCATTACAAAGTTTAGACACAAAAGGAAAAGTCATTTATATTAGTACTTTCTCAAAATCTTTATATCCAAGCTGTAGGATTGCATATATTGTTTTGCCACAAAATTTAATGCACAAATATAATAATCAAAAATATAAAGAGGGAAATACAGTGCCTGTGCATGTTCAACACATGGTTGCTCAATTCATGATAAGTGGGAAATTTGAAAGACATTTGAATAAAATGCGAAAGATATATAGAGATAAACTTGATTATATTTTAAAACGATTAAAGCCCTACAATACTCAAATAAAGATTGAAGGCGCACTAACTGGAATGCATTTTACAATAACTGTTAATAATGGATTGTCAATGAAACAATGTTTAAAAAATGCGAAAAAAAATAATTTAAAATTAAAACCTTATCATTACGAAAATTATTCTAAAGTTTATCCAAAATTTATTTTAGGATTTGGGGGGATAAAAAAAGAAGAATTAGAAGATCATGTTAATGCATTAATTCATTCACTCGTTATATAAATACTAGATTTTAAGAAACTTTAAAATGCTTTAATTATTGTTACGATACACAACAGTAATTAAAGCATTTAAGGTTGGATATGTTACTTAACCTTTATAAGCCACATATGAAATTACCTCTTATAAAAGTTGTTAAGTAGCGAATTTATTTATTAATACTTTCTTTTTTAGAACTATTTTTGCATAAAAAAAAGAGACCTTTCGGTCTCGATTAGGCTCATCGCATCCATACGATATTTGCCTGGCAACGTCCTACT